>MDSZ01232934.1_pt1 | contig 21064 bp, 20 predicted proteins | sample 811201 | NCBI WGS metagenome assembly MDSZ01 (sample SAMN05326647, study PRJNA326480) | marine metagenome | isolation source: seawater | place: Indian Ocean: North | collected 2010 | reverse complement strand
TTTATGTAAATTATCTAATATTACAAACATTTGTTTTGGTAAAATAGCATCACTTTCACCCCATACTAATACATCTGCTTGAGTACAGTATTTATCATTAAATTCTCTTCTATAGTCAGCTATAGTATAAAGTTCTTCATTATAATATTTAACATTACCAAAATTACAAGCTCTTAAAATCTTCCTAGTACATCTTTTTTTATCGTCTTCAGATATACATTTTTCTAAATCTTCGTTTAAGGAAACAGCAAAATCTACAATAACTTCACCTTCATATTCTTTAAGAGCATCTTTTAGGGAATCTATGTATTCCCCTATTATGTCACATTCATACCATTGTACTAGGCACCCTATTGCTATTTTAGTCTTCATATAAATAATCGTAAGTTTTTTTCATCCAATATAAGGTTTGTTCATCATCCTTATTATTAGGTATTCCATTAAATTGGTAAATATAACCAATGTCAGTATAGGGCATGCTATCTTGTAGTAATTCTTTCCTAAATAAATCTATCATGTTATATTCATAAGGAAGTAAATTTAAGTCAATGTCTAACCTATCTATTAAAAAGTTTACAGGAGTTTGGTCTGTTCCTGTATGCCATTCTTTTTCTACCTGCCTAAGGTTAGCAGCATTATTATGGTAATAATCTGTTATAGCTTTGAAAAAAGGTTTATGTTTACTATTAGCTATGACAAAGCCACAATCAATATACTTCCAAAATGGTATTATGTGTCCTTTAAAGAAATACTTACTATAATTTTCAATGCTTCTAAGTACCCAATCATAACTTCCATCATTATGAACACCACATAATTTATTTTCAGTTAATTCAAAAAAATTAGGGCAGTCTGGATGTACAATAGTATCGGCATCTACAGAAAGTACCTGATCATATTCAATTCCATTAGCTTCTAAGATATCAAATAAATAATACCTTTGCCAGCAAATGCCCATTTCTTCATGGGGCATTAATAAATCATTAAGCACAAATAGTTCGCAATTATTTTTTTGACACCATTTAGACCAACTTTTAATAGAATATTCATATGGTTTTCTTCTAGTAGAAGCCCATCTTCCATCACCATTTAAATCTATATCTACTATAAATACTATATTTTTTTTAGATTCCAAGGTCATAATATTGTGCTAAGTTCTTAATTATTCTTCCTTCATCTCGTTCAGTCCACATAAATCCTCTTTCACCCTCAATAAAATATTTAGTTACCCTATAAACGGGGGATAATCTAACTGATTTATCACTATAACCATTGTCTTTAATCCAGTTTGTAAAATTTCTAGATGGGGCATTCCATGATCCCAATACTTTAGTATCAACTTGTTTTCCACTTAATTCATATAATGTACTAGTTTCACCTGTTCTGTCTAAGTCTACTCCTTTAGTGGTGATTTCTTCTAAATCATCCTTCAATTTATCTAATAATTCCTTATCTAAGAAAGTAAAAGATGTTCTTGGTGTAACCGTATTTTCTAAAACACCAGACGATAAATGTTTCCAATCAAACTTTTTAGGTAACGGAGTTATCTGGTTATTTTCTTCTGAAAGAAATATATCTGCCTTATATTCTAAAATATCAGTAAATAAGGTATGGGTTAAAAGATAATTATCATCATGTGTAAATAATACTTTATCATACTGACCCCTATAATGTCTTTGTACCCATTGGTTTAATTGGTATAAATCTCCAATAGCACTTTTTTCTTCATTATAAGTAAATCCTAATTCTTTAATTTCATTTTTAGTAATTATTCTACTATATAAAGCTTTATCAAAAGATTGTAAAATACCCTCTCCTCTACTTTCTAAAAGAGGTTGTTTTTCTTCAAATACTATTGGTAATTCGGGATCTCTATGTGATACGACATAAAAATCTATTTCCCAACCATCGGGGACTGTTTGGTTTTTAAGTTGTTTATAATACTCATAAGGATAATGCCATCCTCCTATTACAACTGCTAATTTTTTATTTTTAGTCATTGGTTTTTGATATTTTTTAACTTGATGAACCTTTAAATTTGTATGTTCAAAGGGAAATTCTGATAATGTATATAAATGGAAATTAGTATCCAAATGTTTACTAATTAACTTACTAACCATTTCTTTTTGGCCGAAGGTTTCATTTGTTGGGTTCATTGCTTCTCCTGAAGCATATCCACCTGTATGGAAATCAAAACCTATAAGATACAGATTTTTAGGTTTTAAATTAATAGTAGCATAAGCAATAGCTGCTATGCCAGCAGATGGGTAAAAATAAGGGTACTTATTTCCCGGGTGGTGTTTAATTTCACCAGATTTGTACATAAAATCTTTATGTATATCGTTTAGTCCAGTTGTAGGAATCTTTATATCAGGAGTGGGGTTAAAATAACCATTTTTATAAAAAGCACAATGGCAAGACCCTCCGTGCATACATTTCATTTCTTCAATATATGGTTGAACCATTTCAATGATATTTAAATCATTGTACCTATTATCCATTAACATTTGTTTAACAGTTAAAATATGTCTATTAACTACATGTCTGGTGGGTTTTTGGATTAAACAGTTTTTTAAGTAAGGGTTTTGGGTTATTTCCGCTGAAAACTCATTACAAATAATATATTGATCAACCTCGGGTAGTTCAATAAAATTATTCAGTGATATACCTCTTCCTAATACAGCTATATTCATTTTATTTTTTTATTAAAATTATTAGCTAGTTCATCCATTCCTTTTGGTGTAAAATGTACTGAGTCAACGAAATATTCTTCTTTTTGAGGTATTAAATTGTACTGGTCAACAAATATTGTTTTATATTTTTTGGCTAAATCTTCTAAGTTTTGATTTTCTTGTTTTACTCCCTGAAGTAATTTATTTGATATTAAATCATTTTTATAGTTATAAAAACAAAAGGATGAAGTGATCAATTTAATTTTATGATATTTACAAAGAATAAAAATATTCTCTAATATTTCTTTTTCAATATTAAGTGTACTAAATTCCTTAAAGTAGTTAACAGGTTTACTATTAATTAGTCCTAAAACATCATTCCTCACGTTACCTGTACCAAATAATTTATCTTTTATAAATTCATAACTATGCCAAAACTTTATTTTAGGAAGATAATATGCTAATTTAATTTTATGGAGAACATTACCTAAGTTCATTCTACCATGTGAATAGTCATTCACAAAATCTTCCATTAAGTGGTATTGCAAATCATTATACCCATGATATAAAATTACATAATCAGGTTTTAATTTAAGTAAGTTTAATTGAAAGTTAATTAGTATATCTATACTAGTCCAACCACCAATTCCACAATTTATTACTTCATATTTATCTCCTAATTTACTCTGTAATAAATCAGGATAATTATAATCTCTATGTTTATCAGCAATGTTATTAGCTGTAGTAGATGCCCCTAAACATAATACTCTAATTTTATTTGTTTTTTCAGTTATGTTTTTTCCAAAATGACCTAAATTATTAAGTTTAAGGGGATTTTTATAAGAAAAAAACTTATTAGTATGTAATGGATAAGGTAATCTTTGGTTTTTATTAATTATACCATTCCTTTTATAAGAAAAACTTAAAAAAGGATGAGTTACTACATGATTATCCCCCCAAGGAAATTTTAAGGATACATGGTAAGGACGTTTATATTTTAAGTAATAAAATACTCTAAATAAAACTTCTATTAAAATTAGTATAATTAATATTACCATAAAGTATAATTATTATCTGGTATATTATTAGTTTTTGAATTATTAAATTCCCAGTAACTTTGTTTGGTTTTATATCTATTTTGGATATACTTTTTAGGGAATAATTTATAATAGTAGTATAAAAAACTTTTCATATTAATTTATTTTTTAATAACATAATCTCCTAATACTAAATAATCCATACCTGAACTCATAAAGCATTTATATGCATCTTGGGGGGTACATACAATAGGTTCTCCCCTAACATTAAAACTTGTATTTATTAAAACACTGCTACCTGTACGTTTTTTAAATTCTTTTAAAAGTAAATATAATTTATCATTCTTTTTACTTACTGTCTGAATTCGAGCGGATTGATCAACATGAGTAATAGCGGGTAAACTAGAACGGCATTGATTTACTTGATCAATTACATTAAAGTTAGTTAGTTTTTTATATTTTTTAATTAGTCTCTTTTTAACATTTGAAACTATCAACATATAAGGTGATTTAACATTAAGATTAAAATATTCATTTACATCTTCTTCTAAAACAATAGGAGCAAAAGGTCTAAATGATTCTCTGAATTTAATTTTTAAATTCATAATTGATTGCATTTTTTTACTTCTAGCATCTCCTAAAATACTTCTATGACCTAAGGCTCTTGGACCAAATTCCATTCTTCCTTGGTACCAACCTACTACTTTTTCATTTCCTAAATAAGAGGCTACTTTAGATAGGTCTAATTTTTCAAATTTAATATTATTTTCTTTTAAGAATTTAGGTATATAATTATCATAATTAGGGCCCAAATAAGCAGTTTGCATTGAGTCATCTTTATCTACTTGACGTTTAAAACCCATTTTATAATAAGCTAAAAGGGCTGCTCCTAGAGCACCGCCAGCATCTCCAGCTGCAGGTTGTATCCAAATATTTTTAAATAATTTAGAATGTAATAATTTTCCATTAGCTACACAATTAAGTGCTACTCCACCTGCTAAACAAATATTTGTTTGGCCTGTTACTTTTTGAGCGTAGTCACATATGTTTAACACTATTTCTTCAGTGATCTTTTGGATAGACGCCGCTATATCTACATAAACTTTAGTGATTTCAGATTCAGGTTGCCTTCTTTTAACATTAAAAAGAGATTCAAACTTATTATTGATTATGTTACTATCACTAAAGTAACTAAAATACTCCAAATTAAGAGCAAAAGAACCGTCTTTTCTAATATCTATTAAATTATCTTTAATTAAATCATAATATTTAGGTTCTCCATAGGGAGCTAATCCCATTAATTTATACTCTCCATTATTAACTTTAAAACCACAAAAATAAGTAAAGGCACTATAAAGCATTCCTAGTGAATCTGGGTATTTTAAAGAACAAATAGGTATTATTTTATTGTTAGTACCAAGGCTAATAGTTGTAGTATCCCATTCTCCTACCCCATCTATGGTAACAATAGCTGCTTTTTTATAGGGAGAAGGATAAAAAGCACTAGCAGCATGTGATTCATGGTGCTTTACATATTCAAAGTTTTTAGTATCCTTAATTTTTTGCTTTTGGGAATTTATAGTAGAATTAAATTTTTTTAAATTTTGAGGATAAGATTGAAGATTTTTATATATCCTATCAAATTTTAGTTCAGGATTTTCATAAAATACAGTTTTATCTATTTTAGGATTTCCTGCTTCTTCTAAGCAATATTTTATAGCATTTACTGGGTAAGATTTATCATGTTTAATTCTAGTAAATCTTTCCTCCTGGGCAGCCGCTACTATTTTCCCATCTTGAATAATACATGCAGCACTATCATGATAATAAGCCGATATACCTAATATAGTTACCATGCTGTCCAACCACCATCAATTGTTATTTCAGTACCTGTAACATAAGATGATTTTTCGTCTAATAAGAAATCAAATACTGATGTTACTTCTTCTATATCCATCTGACGCCCCATTGGTACATTTTTAGAATAATTTTCATAAAAATCAGGATGGAATTTATCATCATGTACACCGCCCAGAATTACAGTATTAACCCTAAATTCGGGTGCATAATATGTGGCTAAGTATTTAGACATTAAAACTAATGCTGATTTAGACATTGAATAACCAATAGGTTTAGTATAATCACTGTAGATAAAATGTTTTGGAGACAGTCTACCATATAAAGAAGAGAGATTAATTACTACTCCTCCTTTATTATTAAGTATAAAGTGTCTACATACATTAAAAGCACTAACAACGTTAACCTCCATATAATCTCTTATTTCATTTAGAGATACATCAATTGGTTTTGTATCTTCAGCATTTTCTAAAGGTAAAGGGTTATGAGCATGGCAAACAATCAAACCATAAAGATTTTTATGTGCCTTAAAATAATCCTCTACATATTTTTCGTTAGTTAGATCATTACCAAGTTGTATGTCTAACTTTAAAATATTATATTGCTTTTTTAAATGGTCTACTAGTTTTTTACCTATCAAACCTTCACTTCCGGTAATTACTATTGTTTTTTTCATAAAGATAAGATTTTTTCTTGTTTATTAATAAGATTTTTAAGGTGCTTTATATTAATCATACAATCACCATCTGAAGGAGATGTTTTAGGCCTAGGATGAACTTCAGCAAAGACTCCATCATAATTGTATATAGGGGCTCCTAAAAAGTGTCTTTGTGCTAATATTGGATCTCCTTGGGTTCCATAAACTTTTCTACTTCGTTGTGTAGAGTGTGTACAATCTAAAATTACCTTATCATAGGTAGTTTTTAATTCATCTACTATCCCTAAATCAGTAATTAATTTATCATATCCAAAATTAGATCCCCTATCACAAATCCATGCTTGGCAATCAGGATTAACGCCTTTTATTTTATCAACAGATAATAATAATATATCTGGTCCTACCCACTGTCCCTTTTTTATGTTTACCTCTTTATAATTCTCAGCGGATGCTACTAGCAGATCAGTTTGTTTACAAAGAAAAGCGGGTATTTGAACTAGATCAATTACATCCTTTAATTTTTCTGCTTGCCACGGTTCATGAATATCTGTGGTTAATTTAATGTGGGGGTATTTTTCTTTTATTTCTAAGAAATAATCTAAACTCTCTTCTAACCCAGGACCTCGTCCCCCGTATAAAGAAGTTCTATTAGCTTTATCAAATGATGCTTTATAATACCAATTATCATAGCCTTTCATTAATTTAACTAAGGTATCTCCAATTTCAAAATAAGTTTTCTTATCTTGAACTGAACAAGGGCCTAGTATTCTTAGGTAGTTTTTATTATAATCCATAGTAATTTAAAGTTTTTCTTAAACATTCCGCTTGTGCTGTGATTTCGTCTGCATTGGCTTGGTTACATGTAAATTGCATTAAATTTCTTTGCAATTTTTCGGCAACTGGGGTTTTACCCCACCCAATTTTTTGATTTTTAAAGGCAGGTTCATTAGGAACTAATTGCCATGCTGCATATATTCCGTCTCCCCCTAATTCCATATATTTTTTTCTGAAATCTTGCCAACTAATACCATGCTGTTCTCCATTAAATAAGCAGGCAAAGGTGTAATATGAATTAGTATATCCTCTAGGAGTACGTTGTGGTTTTAATAAAGTAGTTTTACATTCTTTAATTACCTTTAGATAAGCATTACCCATTTGTTTTCTAAGGTCACATAACCAGTCTATTTTTTCTACTTGTGCTAAGGCTACAGCGGCGCATATTTCAGGTAATCTGTAATTGTATGCTAGCATATTGTGGCGTTTCCAATTTGGGTTTTGAAATTTATCCCTTGAAATTCTTACTTTTCCACTATCTGCTGTAATGTTTTTAAATCCTACTCCTGCATATTGTCTCATGTATTCTGCTAAAATAGGATTATCAGTAGTAACTATCCCCCCATCGCCGCAAGATAAATGTTTTGAATTTTCAAAACTCCAACTGCCTACATCTCCTGCAGTTCCAGAAATTACACCCCTGTGGTCAGTAGCTAAAAAGCACTGGGCGCAGTCTTCTAAAATGTATAAGCCATGTTTTTCAGCTATATGTTCAATTGCCTCCATATCGCACATTAATCCATATAAATGTACAACCATAATAGCTTTAGTTTTATCTGTTATTTTTCTTTCTATATCTACAGGATCAATATTAAACGTTCTAGGATCTACATCTGCATAAACGGGGGTAGCATTAGCGTGGGTTACTGCATACCCACACATAGCTACCGTTAATGCGGGAATGATTACTTCATCACCAGGTCCTACACCAAATGCTTCTAAAGCAGCATGTAACGTAGAAGTACCAGAATTACACCCAATACCATATTTTTGGTTATGTTTATGGGCAAAGGCTTTTTCTAACCTTTCTGTAAATGCCCCTGTTTCACTAGCACCAAATCCATTATTAAGTACTTCAGAAACATATTTTAATTCAGTTGTTTCAAATCTCCAACCTTTACTCATTTTAAAATTAGTTTAGTTTTATTTTTCTGGTTAGTAGCCCATATATCTTTTAAATGTATGTTTAATTTAGCTACTTCAGGATTTTGCTCAATATAATAAATAATTTCGTCTAATCCAAATTTATTTTGATTAAAATGATTTATAATAGTAGAAAAAAATTGAAAATCTTCTTCATAGTCTAAAGTCATTCTAATATCTTCTCTAAAGTATTTTTTAGGTACTCCGTTTAGTTGTTTGATAACACAACCATCAATATTTTCAAAATATACCCAATGCATTTCTGTTTCGTCAGTTCCTTTATACTCACATACTTTTTTAAGCATATTATACTTTATACCATGGGTAAAGGCGCCACAAATAATATTATCGCACTTTATGAAATCAACATTAGTATTTTCTAATTGTTTAAAAGCTAAATCAATTAAAGAAGGGTCACAAAATAAATCATCACCATCTGCAGTGACAAAGGATTCTATATTATACTTTTCACAAGCACCCTTCCATCGTTCTAGTTTATCTGTTATACTACCCCTATAATAGTTAATACCATTAGCAATAGCAATATCTTCTAATACATTATCTTCTTTTAGAGTAGTAGTACATAGAATTATATCATTAGCTAATTTAGATTGTTTAAGCCTATCAATTAAATGTACAATTGTAGACTTTCCGTTTATTTCTAATAAAGCTTTTTGTGGTAATCTAGTTGATCCGGTTCTAACGGTTATTAATATTGCTTTTTTCATTTATTTCTTTTTTAATACAGCAAGTATTTTAGTTCCGGTTTTTCCATTAGGATATAATTCTGATTTGGGGTAACCTGTTTCATCAAAATCGTTTACTGTTTCTATAAGATCACAATATTTTAAAATGCCATGGTATGCTTCTCGATTCCAATCATCAAAGAATATAATACCATTAGGTTTTAAAAATTTTAAAGCATAATAACAAGTTAAGACTCTGTGTCTCCCATCTACAAAAAGTTTATCTATTTCTCCATCTACTCTATCTATGGATTTAATATAATCTATAAAACAGTGCCAATCTATTCCTGAATTTCCCCCAAAATAAAATACCTGATCATCATTATCATCAGGATCTGAGAATAATCCACTAGTAGTTATAGCATTACCACTTTTTGATTTAATCTCATATTGGTTATGACCCAATAAATTTAATAAAGTATCTACATCATCTAATTCATCATCAAATTTAATTTGGTGGGGGGAGAATAATTGAAGATCAGTATTATCATCTAAATGTGGTAATAATTTTTGATACCACTCAGGAGTATGTTCTACTGAGTAGAATTTTTTAACTAAAGGTGAAAACCATAATGTACTACCACCACTACCATATTCATAAACTACATCATCCTTATCCAAATATGATTCAATAAGTTTAATAGCGTCATTAGACATTGCTATGTTAGTTTTTATATCTTCTTTACTCATAATAATAATTCTTTAGGGAATGCTTTATTTTCTGATTCCATATCATATAACATTTCTTTCTTTCTTTCTTCTATCAGTGATAAAAAATTACCATATTTTTCATAACCATTTTTAGACCAGGAAAATGGGTGAAGATTTAATTGTAATTTTTTTACTTTACCATATGGGTTTTTGGCTGTTTGGAAATCTAGTCCCATAGGGTGACCATATTTCCATTCATGGTTGGAATCGGCTAAATAAGTAACTTCCATGTTTGTGGGTTTTCTTCCATCAAAATAATGAAAATATTTCTTACCATATAAATTTATTTTACCAGGTATTTCTAAATACATTTTCAACTGTTCCTGCTTAGGTCTATGGAAAGCATATCTATCTATTTCAAACCCATAATAATGTTCTAATGTTTCAATGTCCTTAAGTACGTAATCAATCAAATCTTTTTTAGGCATTAAAGGTGGGTTTTGATGTAGAGCAATACAATGTCCTAAACCCTTGATATAATGTATAGCTTCAATATTTTTTTCAGATAAAGCATTATAAGTATTATTTCTAAGTTGTACAGTATAAGTCGTTTTAATTCCTAATTTTTTCTCTAATTCGGCTAACTTAACTGCTCTATCAATTGAAAATTCTATATCATGCCTTATAACACAAAATTTTTCTGTATGGGCATTTACATCTGCAAAATCTATTATTGGTAGATTTTGTTTTATTAAATTAATAATATTAGTATATTCAGTATAATTAAACATATTTTATAAATTACAAATTAATCCTTCTTTTCCAATAAAGGTTTTATTATTACCAGCGATGTATCCCTTATCTTCTCCTATAAAAATAAAAGGTTTAAGTTTACCTTCTTCTATTTTTTTATCTATGGCATTCCTTACAGTACGACCTTCATGGCCATAATCATCCATTATGATTATGGGGTTATTCAGATCTTTAATACATCTGTCTATATCATATATAACTTCTTCGTAAGTATGGCCTGCGTCTATGTGTACTACATCTGCTTGGGGTAATTTAAAGTCTTTATCATAAACATTGCTTTGTATAAACTCTATATTATTTACATCTTTACATAATTCTTTGGCACACTCTATATTATGAGAATCTCTTTCTACAGCAATTACTTTTTTAAAACATTCCGAATATATTCTAGTTGTATTCCCCATATGACATCCTAATTCTAACATAGTTAAATCTTTAAATTTATCATTAGAAAAAAACTTATATATATCTTCTTTAAATTTAGCAGAAGTAGTATTTTTATTTTCTTTTTTAGATTTAATTTTATTTAGAATATGGTCATCATTGTAATGGTGTTTAACTAAATCCCATGTTTGTTTCATAATATTAGTTCTTTGGTCTTTAGCAAATCCTGTAAAGACCCAATTATAACCATACTTTATGAAGTAAGGGGTAGAATCTGTATTTAATTGCCAATTATAACCAAACATTTCTTTTCTATTCATATGGGTAAGCTTAAAAGCCATAGGTAAAGACAAATCAATATTAACATTATTTAATTGTAGCCAATAATTAAGAGGGGTTTGTTCTGTACCTTTTCTAATTGTTTTATCCTGTGCTTCTATAAAAAATTCTTTATTTTTATAGTAAAAATCTTTAAAGCCTTTAAAGATATCCTTATGTGATTCATTAAATATCATAGGTGAACTGCTGACATATTTACTAATATCTAGCTTAAAATTAAAAAACTTTTCGTACCCCTTGACACTATCATATATCCAATTTAGATTATCAAGATCTCTTATACCGCATAAGTTATGATTAGTTAGCTCAAAAAAATTAGGGGCATCCCACTTAATCATATGGGTACAATCTATTAAACAGATTTGGTCATAATCTATATTTCTTCTTTCTAATTCATCAAACACAAAAATAGCTTTTTGCCAATTTATTCTAAAATCTGTTAGATTTTCCTCTATTGGTTCTTCAAGCGCTACAAACTCAACATTATTTTTTTTACACCAATATTGCCAAGTCTTTTTAGAAATATCCATCCATTCCCATCCCCCATATTTTTCAGAATAAAGCTCATTTTTTACCCCTATCCACCAAACTACATTTTTTTTCATTTATCTACTTTTATACAATATTTCGATTTCCCTTTACATGCACCGGTCTTTAAATTAAATTCCCAGCCATGTAAAGGACAAATAACGTGTCCATCTACTACTTCACCTTTAGAAAGGTCTCCTAAAGCATGTGGGCAATATCTTTGGACTTCTAATTCTTCTCCTTCATAGTTTAAACTGAAAGTTTCATTTAGTAATTTACTAGTTTCATAAACTTCATATTGTTTAATAGCTGCTTCAGAGTAATTTCTCATAAATCTTAAAAAGACTACTAACGATTCATTATATTCATCGGGCCACCTATGGGCTTTAAATCTTAAGCTAAGTAATAATTCTTCCCAAGTAATTTTATAGTCTAATATTAGATTTAAGAATTTTGATTCAATTTCAAACTTACAAAAATATTTTTCACCTTCATAGGGTTTTACCGAATTAATAGGTTTACTAAAATCTACTAAAATATCCTCATTATAGGCTCCCTTTATTTCTAATAACATAGAACCATTAATTTGATCTCTATAAAATTTATTCTTTCTTATAAAAGGTTGGAAATATTCCTTAACTTTATCTATTACCTTATAAGGAGGTGTTTCTATGTTTTCTAAATAGCCATTTAGTATTTTATTTCTTTCTTCCTTATACCTTTTTAAATATTCTTTTTTGTTAGTGAAACATTCATGCTGTAGATTTTGGGTAGTAACATCTCCAAAACTCTCTTCTGTGAATTCATCTCCAGGTAATAATATAGCTGTTTTATCTTGTAGATTTACTTCCTTTAAATATTCATAAAAATGGTCCTGAGTTGGGAAAATAGAATGATCAGAAAAATTTAAATCAAACTGATCATCAGATAAAAAACAAGGTGGTCCAAAATTAGGTACTAGATATTTTGCATCAAATTCCTTAAATAATCTTATAACAGCATCATATTTGATTTTGATTTTCTTTTTTGATATTTCTACTTTTTCCTCTTCGGGGTAATCGTAAACCATTGGGTGCCAATTAGCACCTGAGTATTGCATTGCAAAAATATCTATATCAAAATTTTCTTTAATCCATTCTAAATCCTCATTAGCCGGTTTCATATCGTTCATATCTAAAAAGGTACCCATTGGGGTTTCAAATATATAAGAACAGTCATCCCAAATAGGAACTGATTGTATTACTGGACATATAGTAATAGAATCGTTTATTTTATATCGGGTTTTGGTAGGTACTTCAATAATATCATTATCAATATTTTGGCTTAAAATAGTAAATAAGTACCTGTCTTCATATTTAGGTATAATGATTTTTACCTTATTGTTTAGGGTAGATAACCATTCTAAATCAAAATGATCTTCGTGCTCATGTGTAATACACACATAATCTAAATCTTCTTTCCAAGAAAAATCAATTTTTGAATTATCAGGGAATTGGGCCCAAGACCCTAAAAATGCTCCTGTTTTAGAAAACCATGGATCAACTACAACAGAGGTGTTTTCAAATTTTAAATAAAAACTAGCGTGACCTAAAAATTTAATCATGTGGTGAATATACGAAAAAATGTTTATTTATCCTAATTCTTTCATCCAATATTCAATCATTTCATCTAGCATAGATTCAAATGTATATTTATGCTTCCATCCTAATGAATTTTGGGCTTTACTACTATCACCCTTTAAATTATTTAGTTCTTCGGGCCTATAATATTTTTTATCTTGTATAACATATTTTCTCCAATCTAAATCTAATTTAGAAAAAGTATATTCTACTAAATCTTTAACTGAATGGGATACACCTGTAGCACATATAAAATCATCTGCTGTCTCGTGTTGTAAAATTAGCCACATAGCTTCCACATAATCTTTAGCGTGTCCCCAATCTCTAGTAGCTTCTAAATTACCTAGCCTTAGATTTTTAGCTAGTCCTTTTTTTATTTTAACTGCCTCTTTCACTACCTTATTAGTAACGAAATTAGTTCCACGACGGGGAGATTCATGATTAAATAATATACCATTAGCTACAAACATATTATAAGAATGTCTATAGTTTCTACATATATTATACCCATATACCTTAGCACACCCGTAAGGTGATACCGGATTCATTGGAGTCGTTTCTCTTTGATAACCATCATCATCGATATTATTACCAAACATTTCAGAAGAACTAGCCTGATAATATCTTGCTTTAGGGCAAATTATTCTCATAGACTCTAATAAATTTAAAGTACCCGTAGCAATAGTATGAGTAGTGTATATAGGTTGATCAAAACTAATTCTAACATGAGATTGTGCAGCTAAATTATATATTTCATCTGGTTTACAAAGTTGTAAAACTCTTACTAATGAAGACATATCTAACATATCAGCATATTCTAATGTTATTCTACTAAAAGTATTTTCATCAATCCTCGAAGATTGATTTTCGGCTACAGAGTTTCGTTTAAGAATACCCCATACTTCATAGCCTTTGGATAATAAAAACTCGGCTAGATACGAACCATCCTGTCCATTTATGCCTGTTATTAAAGCTCTTTTCATTAATTATTAATTTTTTTACTGTACCAATCTATAAATTCGTTTAATCCCTCTCCAAAAGGTTTAAAGATTAAACTATCAAATTCTTGTAAGTACCTATTCATAGATACCCAAACTTTTTTAGGAGCAGAACTTGACACTTTATTAATAGTTGTTCCTATTTTTACTGTTTTATTGAATCTGTCAGCTATTATATTAGCCATTTGATATATAGAAATTTCTTCTATACCACCTATATTATATAAATTATTTTTACCTTTTAAAGTAATATTAAATAAAATTTTACAAAAATCAGTTATATGCAAATAACGCCTAAGTGCACTACCCTCATCTAATAATGAAATATGTTCATCATTATTTAATCCTTTTTTTACAAATTCACTCATAACTCTAGTATCACTTAAGTCTACCCCAGGACCATAACATAAAGATACTCTAGTAGATATAGCATTAAAACCTTTTTGTCTAAATTTATTTACTATAGCTTCACCATTTATTTTCCCTAAAATATAAAAATTTCTTTTATTATTTAAATTAATATTTAGTTTATCATTTTCTTTATGGGAACTATTAGTAATATTATCAGCATATACTTCAGAACTACTTAAAAAAATGCAGGTAGCCGAACTATTATTATTAAATATTTCACTAAATGTAGATTCTAAACCTAAAGTATTTAGTAATAGGGTATCCATAGGTTGATCTATAAATTTAGATGGTTGGGCGTATCCGGCACAATAGAAACAGTAATCTATTTTAGATTTAAAATCCCACTCTGAACCCAACCTCCACTTAGACGAAGTAGATAAATCTTTAGATATATAAAAAACATTATTATTATCTAAAATATATTTACTTATATTATTAGGGTTTACACTTTTACTAGATAAAATAATTTTAATATTAGAATTATGCTCTAAATTTAAATAGTATAAAAATTCAGCTATAAAGCCCCCTATTAGTCCATTAGCACCTGTAATTAATATAGTTTTATTTTTAAAAGATTTTATATCTATATTTTTAGATATTTCTTCACAGTTTTTATAAATATGTTTATTCATTTATTTTTTCAAATATTTGGGTTTTACTTATTCCACTAACCTCTCTTAACTCATCTATACTTCCATATTCTGTTATGAACTTATTATCTAATCCTATTCTAGTAACAGGTAAATTAAAATTTTGGCTAATTAAATCACCTAACCCCCCATTTTTAGAATGGTTTTCTACCGTATAAAGTTTACTTTTGGGATTAAGTAATTTATTTATTTCTTCTACTGATTGGGAGTTTATTTTAGATAAAGTAGGAACATATAATATTCCAACATTCGGAATTTCTATTACGTCATCTAATAAATGACCTGTAACAAAAACAAATTTATTATTATTGGAATTTCTAACTAAGGTTATATCCCCTGTTTTAATTTTTATATTTTGGTTATGGCTTTTAGAAGATAATCTAAAATACTTAGGTTTTCCGTTTCCCCAATTTTCTAAAAATAAACTTTCTAATTCTTTCTCATTTCCTGGGATGAAGATTTGCATTTCAGGAATTAATCTCATTAGGGCAATATCTCCATAACAGTGGTGAGTACAGCCTAAATCAGAATAATCAAATGTCCCTCCTACAGTAACTAGGGTAACTTCAAGATTTTGATAACCTATATCTACTTTAATTTGTTCAAATGCTCTTTCTAACAGAAAAGGAGATATAGTATGGAGTATAGGTTTAAGTCCTTCAATAGCCATTCCCGAAGCCAAACTTACCATAGATTGTTCACAAATACCAATATTATAAAACCTATTAGGGGCTAATGCCTCTGTTTCTTTTAGTAGATAGTGACTTATATCACCTAATAATATAGTAGACGTATTATCAGTAGTTACAATATTCTTACATATATTAGCAAAATGTTTCCTCATATTAATTCTTCAATAAATGATTTATATTCTTCATCGGTAGGGGCTCTATGGTGCCATGCAAACATATTGTCTTCCATTTCTTTAATACCTTTTCCTTTTATAGTATTTGCTACTATAGCTAGGGGTTTATCTCCTTTTTGGTTTAATGCTTCTGTTAATTCATCTATATTATGACCATCTACTTCAATTACCTCTAAACCAAATGCTTTAAGTTTTTGATGTAAATTACTAGTGGGAAGGGATCTTATTTGTGAATTATTATTATCAATTACACATACTAAGTTATTTAAATTATTATTTACAGCTATTTGGAGAGATTCCCAAATACTACCTTCATTACATTCACCATCTCCAACTATACAGTAAAAAACTCCTGGTTTTTGTTTTATTTTTCTAGCTAGTGATGCTCCTAAAGCTATTGGTAATCCATGTCCTAAAGAACCAGTTGAAGCATATATTTCTTTTAATTTATTTCTATCGGGATGGCCCCCTAATTTAGAACCTTTTTTACCAAAATTTTTTACTTCATCTTTACTTATTAAACCTTTACAAGCAAGATATGAATAATAGGCTAAACACCCATGTCCCTTACTTAAAACTATTTTATCATCATCACCTAATACCTTATCTATGGCAACTATAATTTCAACTATAGATAAAGCACTAGGAATATGACCATGTTTAGCTTTATAGGCAGCTTCAATAACTAATTTTTTTATTTCCTTAACCATATAAATCTTCTAATTGTTTTTTTACCGTATTAAAACTATATGTTTTATTTAGATTATTCCAGGCATTTTGTATAGTTGAATGAAGTTTTTTAGGTGTATCCAAATATTCTATTATTTTTTGTTCTAAGATATTAGTATCACAAGTAGCAGTTTCAGGATATAAAATATGGTGGGATTCATTATGACCCCCTATATTTATAGAACCTACTGCAGCTACTTGAGCTACTTGCCCACCTGGGTGCCAAGGAATGGGATCTAAATTAAAATGGAATAAATATGGGGTCCACATTTTTATAAAATCTTCTTGTTTAACATAATCAAACTTTTGTCCCTCTACTAAAGGTTTATATTTAACTGGTAAATTATATTTTTTACTTATATATTCGGCAAATCTATAGGTTTCTCCCCTTCGATGCATAGGATTAGGTAGATAAGCATATATACCTTTTATTTTTTCATTAGAATAGAAATTATCGTAGTAGTAATCTATATTAATAGGTTGACTGGAATAATTAAACTTTATACCAAGATGATTTTCTAATTCTTTATATTCGGGTAAATCCCTCATTGTATCAACTGCTTCAATATGGACAGCATCACAACTCTTTAAAAAATCAATTCTATTTGGTAGATATTCGGGTTTAACATGAACTTCTTTTAAATAAGCAACTATTTTAGCATTAGGATACTTTTTTCTTAATCGTTCAGTACTATATAAATGTTTTGTTTCATTCCTAATACCACCTCTTTCGCATGCATAAAAAATTACATCTAAATCTAAACTAGGAAAATCTATTTCTTTTTCAACAAACTCATTTAAATTTAAAAAATAACCCGTGTCCCATAAAAAATTCCAGTTGTGGGTATTCATAAAACAACTAGGTGATATAGAATGGTGGTAACTGTATGGAGTGTGATCCCAAAAAGAATATGCTGTTTTATTTTTTACATAATAAGAGCTAACCCCTATTGCGCCATCCCAAAATATTGCTGTTTTCATTTAATAAGATTTGTTATAGTTAAAATATCTTGTGGGGTAAGGCCTGGGTGGTTTGGAATATAGAATCCACATTTATCTATTATAGATGCATTAGGTAGCATTTTCGCGCCAAATTCTTTAATATAAAACGGTTGGTTACCCATTGAACCACAAATCATGGGTCTTACTTCTATATTAGCTTTTTGCAACTTACTTACAATTGTATCTCTATCTTTACTAATTACGGGATATGCAAAGTTAGATATAAAACCTCTTTCTTTTATTTTAGGAGATAAATGACTTAATTCTTGTTGATAAATTTTAAAATTTTCATTCCGCTTTAAACAAATATTATCTAATTTATCTATCTGACCTATTCCAATAAAAGCCTGTAAATCTGTTGAACGTAAATTGAACCCAGAATGGTAAAATGTATATAAAGAGTCAAAATCTGATGTTCCCCATTTTTCTTTTAGTTGTTTACTATACTTTGGACTTGCATCTCTATCCCACCCATGACTTCTTATTGATTTTAATACTTCATATAACTCTTCATCATCAGTGCATACAAACCCTCCTTCTATTGTAGACATATGGTGCCCAAAGTAAGTAGAAAAACTAGACATTAAACCAAAAGTACCTAATTTTTTATTTTTATATTGTGAACCCATACTTTCACAGGTATCTTCTAGTAAAAGAACCCCATATTGATTACATAATTTTATTATTCTATCCATATCAGGTACTAAACCAAGTACTGATACTAACATCAATACATCTGGGTTTGTAGTTTTAAAAATTTCTTCTAAGTGGTCTAAATCAATAGATAAATCTTCTAAATTAATATCACATAGAATAGGATTCATTCCTAATTGGATAACAGGAGATAAATCTGTAGCCCAAGCAACTGATGGGACAACTATTTTAGCATCGCGTTTTATTCGTTCAGCTTCTACTAAGGCCCATAACATTAATAAATTAGCTGAAGAACCAGAATTACAAAATACAGAATATTTTGTCCCAAGCCAGTTTGCCCATTTTTCTTCTAATTCTAAAGTTAAGTTTCCTTTAGTAAGTCTAGGGTAGGTTTTTAACCATTCTATAAGATTATCTATATCCCCATTATCAATTGTATCGTTAACTAATTTTATCATAAACCTTTTTTATTCCTTGATTAAATTTAGTAAATTCGAAATTAGGTAAATATTTTAACATTAAATCCGAACTTACATCTTTTCTAAATTCCCCATCTAATTCAGGGTTTTTGAAATTTATTTCTATATCTTTAGATAAAATACTAACTGCTTTATTAGCCATTTCTTTAATAGATAAATTTTCAGGAGTGGCTACATTAAAACTTTCATATATATCTTTTTCTATTACTAATTTTATTACTTGAGCTAAATCTCCTGCGTACATAAATTGTCTTAAAGGGTTCCCAGTGCCTAGTAGGTTAATTTGATTATCTTTACAATTCTTGATTTTATAAAGTAAAGAAGTAATAAAATGCATTTTATCTAAGTTATTAAAATCATCATGTTCACTATATAAATTACATGCAGTTAAGTAATTATATTTAGTGTTATATTGTTTATTATAAGCATCAATAGCTACTGCTAAACATCTTTTAGAATAAGCATAAGTAAAATTAGTTTTAGGAGGTGGTCCCAGAAATAAATCTTCCTCAGTCATAGGATACTTATTTACAACACTAGGATATATGCAAGTGCTTAAAATTCCTATAAATCTCTTTACATTATACTCATGAGAATATTTTAGTACATTAGTGTTTATTAAAATATTATCATTAAAGTAGTCTACTGGTTTACTAATATTATCCTTAATACCCCCTACCCTAGCTGCTAAATGAATAACAACATCTGGAGTGTATGAAGATAATAACCATCTAACAAATACAGGATCTCTTAAATCACCATCTTTACTAGAAATATATATAGCATCTGGTAAAATTTCTTTTAAATGTTTACCAACCATACCACTACCACCTGTGACTAATATTCTCATTTTTGTATTCCATTAAATAGAGAAATAGTATCATACCAATATAATAATAGTTTCTCTAAAGTATAAGATTCACATAAAAGTTTTTGTGCGTTATAAACTATTTCTTTACATTTTTGGGGATTATCTTTGACCCATTCTATTTTTTCTATAAGATCAGACCAATCTAGAGCACATGGTATATAAGTTTCATAAGGCATATAAATATCTGGGTGAGTTATAACTTTACTCATATCGGGTTTAATCATTACGCTACCAAATTGTATAATTTCAAAATCTCTAAAACATAACTCACCCATACCATAGGGAGATAGTGTACATTTACTTCTCCTCATTGTATTAGCAAATTCATTAAAGGGTCTTTTATCTTTTTCGTACGAAATATTTTTTGAAGCCCCTAATATTTCCCATGCCTTAGTTCTATGATCTGTATAAAAAGGATCATTTCTTACCCCATGATCATAGCATTCCTTATGAAATCCTTGGTATATAGCACATACATCTATATCTCTTTCTAAGTTAGACTGATCAATATTCAAATAATTTGGATTATAATGTCCAAAATTCCAACCTGTTAATTTTATTCTATTATATAAATCGTCTGAAATATCGTAAGATAGATCTAAGTCAGATCCATTTCCAAAAAACCACTTATTAAAAGCAGTAGGTTTATTATACTGTTCTTGTGTAGATTTAGCTGTTTTAAAAAGATACTGAGCATTAGATTCTTTAAATACTTCGTAAGCAGCCATTAAAGAGGTAGAATCAGACCCATCAAATAAAAAATAATCTCCAGTTTTATTAGATAATGATTTTATACCAAAATCAATACTTTCTTGTAGAGGGATACTTTTATCTAAAAAATCCATCATACCAATAAATTCAAAATCGTAACTACCCTCTTCTACAAATTGAACACCAATATTATTAAATTCTTGGGCATACATTAAAAAAGGTCTAAACGTATGATTGTTTCTACCTTTATTCCAATTAGTTAATTTAATTTTTATCATATATTGTTATAAAAGTCATTTTGTTTTTCTTGACGTTCTATATCTTTTAAATGGTAAATACAAAACTCTTTATTAGCGGGTAAATGTGATTCTGTTTTATGGCCCTTAAGTACTTCATGTACTTTATTTTTCCAC
>MDSZ01036163.1_pt1 | contig 21065 bp, 22 predicted proteins | sample 811201 | NCBI WGS metagenome assembly MDSZ01 (sample SAMN05326647, study PRJNA326480) | marine metagenome | isolation source: seawater | place: Indian Ocean: North | collected 2010 | reverse complement strand
TAAAAAAGTAGCATCATTTTCATTTTTACAATGATACTTCCAGAGCTTTTGAATTTTTTCAACATATGGAAATGGAGACTCTGATGTTATTCTTAATATGTCTGAAGCTGAAGTTTTTTTACCACACTTTATTAATCTTGATAAAACATCAATTTCGTTTCCTCTTATATATTTTATATTGTTAAACTTAGCATATTTTACAAAATCCTCATTTTCTACACCCTTAGAAATACCTAAAACAATGTCTTTAACACATTTAACTTTTTTTAAAGAATTAATAATATTATCCATAATAGTAAGACCCGACTTAATATCTAATGATTGCAAAGGCTTTCCATAAAGTCTTGAACCATTATTTCTGCAGGCTAATGCTAGAACTAATTTTTTCATTTTATATATCTTTTAAAAATTGGTTGATCCATTCTAACTTCTCTATTAATTTTTTTTCCCACTATATTTTCAATCTTGTACATACAATATAATGAACTGGAACCTATCCTTTTTAAAACTAAATCTTGATTAGTTATTTTTTTTCCTTTTTTTAAATTTTTTTTTGCAACAACAACTTTTAAAGCTTTTTTTGCATATAATTTTTCTTGATCGCTTAATTCAAAACTATAACTACCTAAAGAACGTTCGTAGAATCTAATGATGTTTATAAATTTCTTAAATTTATTTTTTGTAAGACCAGAAATGTAATCCTCAATTTTTTTTTTTCTATCTAGAGTAAAGTGTTTTTCAATCATATTAATTCCATTACCAAGTGCTAAAAGTGATGTATATAGGGCTTCATGTTTACCTCCATGGCTATGATCCATAAATGCAAATTTATAATTTTTAAATTCATACATGAGAGCTTTAAGTTTTAAAAAATTATTTTGAAAAATTTCTGTAGGTTCAGATTGAAGTCCGTAGATCAAAATAATTTTTTTTTTTATATTTATGTAAAATTTTTTTTTCTAATCTTTTAATTTCATCTATTGGCAAACCACCAATTGATAAAATGACTTTTTTAAAAAATTTTAAAGATTTGATAATTAAATTTTCATTATAAAATTCTGTAGTTGATAGTTTTACACCATCTGCTTTTAATTTTTTTGCGATCTTTAAACTCTTTTCACCAAAAATATCAAAATATAATTCTTTTTTATTTCTAATTTTTTTGAAATTATCATCCAATCATTAATTGGCATTTCTAGTGATTTAAATAATTTATAATACTTATAATCTCTTGTTGCTAATTCATCAGCATAAACTAGTTGAAACTTTATGCCATTCACATCAAGGTTAATTGCTTCATTTGTTAATTGATTTAATAGTTTTTTCTTACCTTCGTAGCCTTGAGCTATTTCAGCAATTATTTCTATTTTTTTATTCATTGCCAATTTTGAGGATTTAATACTCCTGGATCATTAAATTTTATTTTTTTAATTTCTTCAAAAATTTCACTTTTAATACGAATTTTCATCGTTTCATAGTTTTCCTCTAATTGTCTGAGATTATCAACTCCCAATATTACTTCATTTATCTCAGAAATATCTAACACCCATAACAAAGATAATTGACTTATGCTTATATCCATTTTTTTTGACAATTCTTTTAATTTTAAAATTGGAATATAAGCACTTGAAAATTTATTTTTAATAATTTTTTCATCTAAAAAAAATAATCCTTGAAGAAAGATTGATCTTGCTTGGATTTTTATATCCATTTTATTGATTTTTTGAAGATGTTTACTTTCATATAATCTTTTATCTAAAATACTAATTGGTAATTGAATTATATCAGGCTTTATTGGACCTTTTAGTATTTCGTCAATTTCTTTACTTGAATAAATTGATACACCAATATTAATTTTTGGATATTTGATCTTAAATTTTTTAACACTATTTATGAAATTTTTATTTTTAAACAACATAGCATTATGTGCAATAAAATTTTTAGGATAGATATTTAATTTTTTTTTTGAAATTATAAATTGATCCTCTAAAGATAAATTTAAATTTTTTAATTTACTTGTTACATTCCATTTTGTTTTAAATTTATCGATGTATTTTCCGATTACTTTTTCACTATCTCCGTAACTCTGAGCCGTATCTATTTTACAAATTTTAACTTTATTTGCAAAGTTTAATATTTTCTCAACTTCATAAAATTTTATTTTCTTTTTATTATTTATACCATAATTCAAACCAAAATTTGCTGAACCTAATGAAATTTTACTTAATCTTTTTTTCATTAAATATTTTTAACAAAATTCTAATTATTTTTGATTGATCTTTTTTTTTTAAAGATGGGTGAATTGGTAATGATACTTGTCTCTTATAAAAATTTTCTGCATTAGGAAAGTCTCCATTTTTAAATTTGTATTTTTTTTTATAAAATGGTTGATAATGAATTGGTATATAATGGACCTGTAATTGAAATCCATTTTTTTTCATTTGTTTAAAAAATTTTTCTTTTGATTTTCCAATTTTTTTAAAATCTATTAAAAGAAAATATAAGTGATATGAATGAGTAACATTCTTATTTTGAATTGGAATTTTTATATTTTTTAAATTTCTAAAATTTTTATTGTATTTGGCTGCTATTAAATTTCTTTTTTTTATAAAAAGATTTAATTTCTTTAATTGAGATGAACCTAAAGCAGACTGGAAATCAGTTAATCTATAATTAAATCCTAAATTTTTCATTTCATAGTACCATGGTTTATCATTTACCAATTTTTTTATACCGTGAGTTCTATAATTAAAAATTTTCTTATAAATTTTTTTATTATTAGTTAAAACTGCTCCACCTTCACCTGTGGTGATATTTTTTGCTGGATGATAACTATGAGTTACAGCATCAGCATATTTAAGAGCATATCCTTGATCTCCCTCAAGTCTTGATCCAATGGCGTGACAATTATCATTGATTAAATTAATTTTATATTTTCTAGAAATTTTTTTTAAATTTTTCCAATCACAAATGTTTCCGGCATAATCTACACAAATGGCTGCCTTAACTTTTTTTTTTTCTTTGTTAAGTTTTTTTAGTGCTTTTTCCAAATTTAATGGACTTATATTTCCTGTCTCAGCTTCAATATCAATAAAATAGGGTTTTGCTCCAGTGTACTCAATACAATTTGCGGTAGCAACAAAGCTCATTGGTGTTGTAATAATTATGTCTCCTTTTTTCCAACCATAGGCCAAAGCAACTAAGTGTAAAGCTGCAGTTCCACTAGAAGTCACACAAGCATATTTTGCAGAAAAATATTTTTTTAAGTTATTTTCAAATTTATTTACCTCTAATCCTTGTGTAAGATTCGATGATAATAATACTTTTTTAACTGATATTATATCATCTGTATTTATTGTATGCTTTGCATATGAAATCATACATTTTTTTTTATTAATGTTCTTATCTTTTTAACACTCAAAAAATTTTTATTTGTCCCACTGTTATACGAAAATCCTTCTTTAGTTTGAATTCCTTTTTTTCCAGTTAGTTTGTCTTTATATTTACTAATTTTGAATTTGTTATATGAGCTCATTGGACAAATAACATAATGATCATCAAATTCTAAAGTATTTATACTGTCATGAATACTTATCATTTCCTCATCTATTTTTTCTCCTGGCCTAATTGAAGTAAACTCATAATCACAATTTGGATCCATCGCATTAACTAAATCAAGAATTTTATAACTCGGTAATTTAGGAACAAAAATTTCCCCACCTTGCATTCTTTGTATAGATTTTATAACAAAATCTACTCCTTCTTCTAGAGTAATATTAAATCTGGTCATTTTTTTATGTGTAATAGTTATTTTTTGTTTTTTTTCTAAAAGAGATTTAAATAGAGGTATAACTGAACCTCTGCTACCCATTACATTACCATATCTAACAACTGAGAAGCTTATTTCTTTCCATCCTTTATAATTATTTGCTGAAGTAAATAATTTATCAGATGTTAATTTTGTAGCTCCATATAAATTGGTAGGAGAAGAGGCTTTATCTGTACTTAATGCTATCACTTTACTTACCCTATTTGCTAAACTTGCATCAATTATATTTTGAGCTCCAATAATATTAGTTTTAATTACTTCAAATGGGTTATATTCTGCAGATGGTACCTGTTTTAGTGCTGCTGCGTGAACGACTATATCAACTCCGTCCATAGCTCTTTTTAATCTATCCAAATCTCTTACATCTCCAATAAAATAACTTATTTTTTTTTCTTCATTACTAGTAAAGGAGGTACTCATTTCCCATTGTTTTAGTTCATCTCTGCTAAATACTATAATTTTTTTTGGAGAAAAACTTTTTAAAATTTTTTTAATAAATTCTTTACCAAAAGATCCTGTTCCACCAGTAATTAAAATAATTTGATTGTTAAAAATTTTATTTTTATTTTTATTCTTTTTTTTAATCATTTTAATAAATTTATGGATGAGAGAGTTTTTATAACTTTTTTATTTCCATAATCATACATCATTAAATGATTAAACTGTGAGACTATTTTATTCCACTTTTGTTCATTCATTTGAAATACATTTTCTATAACATTTATCATATCTTTTTCACTATTAAGATTACACCAAAAAGGTCCAATATCAGATGTTTTTTGAGGCCATCCAAATCTCATTGAAGGGTCATTTAAAAAAATTGATCTTATGCCAAAAAATACTACTTTTATATTTCTAGAGAATAATTCCAATCCTAAAGTCGAATTAGTGCTGATAACTAGTGAATTACTATCAATTATTTCATAAGAATTTTGCCAAGAATTTTTAAAATTTTCTATTAAATTTAAATTAAATTTTTCATAAAAAGATTTTTCTTGGGAAGATCCTTTTTTATATTTTGGCAATACAACTAGTGGTAAATTTTTTTCGTAACAAAATTTTTTTATTATATTTAAACAAATTTTATTTGTTTCTAACACATCTTGGTCCCACGAAATATTTTTTCTACTCTTTTTAAAATTAGCAGGTACTACTTTATTTTCGGTAAAATGTGAAATCCAAACTATTTTTTTTATTTTTTGAAATTTTTTTCTTTGAAAGCAATTATTTTTAATTGAGCCTGTGACAATAAATTTAGTATCTATTTTGTTTTGTATCCAATTTTTCCAGTTTTCACTATTCACAAAATAATATTCTGCTTTCCATTTTTTGTTTTTATTTAATTTAGGAAAGCAATATTGATCTCTTAATCCATTTTGAATTAAAATAAGCTTACAATTTGCTTTATAACTTGGAATAGATATCTTAATCGAGTCTTCGCTAAAAGATATTAGAAATTTTGCACCAACATATCTTAAAAAAATATATTGATACGCATACCTACCATGAAAAGGAAAATAAAAAAAAGATAAGAATAATAAAGGCAAAAAAATTTCTTTATTATCATCTAAGACCGAAAAATTTATATTTTTAAATAAAATATTTTTTAATTCTGGTAAATTTTCATAACTATAGATTACGATCGAATTTTTTTTTGGAAATACAATTTTTTTTTTTAACTTAATCCAGATTATCAATTTATTAATTAATTTAATTAATAACATTAAATTATTTTTTTTATACACACATTTCCAAAAACATCATTACTAGCTATCGATAAATTTTTTACATCATCAATTGGCAAAGTGTCTGCATGAAAAGCATATCCCCAAGTATTATCATCAATAAAATCTAAATTATCATAAAGAAATCCTCTAGATCTTGTTTCAATAGCTAAAAATGGTTGTGGACCAAAAACTTTACCTTTGGAACATTTTATAATTATGTTATCTGTATCATCTTTAGTTTTTGGATTAAATTTGATTTCAAAATTTAATGGTTCAATAATTTTATTTCCCCAAATCACTTTTTGAAAACCCTCTTTTACAGAACAATATCTAAATTTTACGTTAACATATTTTTTTGAGACCTTTTTTATAATATTTCTCACGTATTCAACTTCTGTTATTAAATTCCTAAAATCATGACCAGTCACCCCCATTAAAACTGGGGATTGATCTTTCTCAGCCTTAGAAAATGCTTTTTCAACTTCTGTCTCGTTAATTGATGCTAATCGGTTCATTACATTTAATGCTCTTCCAATATACCTTCTGCAATTACCAGGCACTTGATAATTATCATGATGTGGATTGTAGATGCTCCAATCTGATGGAGCGTTTCTCCAATTTCCTGATCTACCATATTTAAAATCTATGGTAGTTTCAAAGTGATTAGGATCATCGACAGCCATATTTGTTATATCAAATGGAAACCATTGCTCAATAAACCAATGACTGTCTGGCCTTTCTGTTTGGAAGCCAGCTCTAAATGAAGTTGGAAACCATTTTCTCTCAATTATTCTCCTTGATAAAATTTGATAAATATTATCATTCCTAAAATAAAATGTTGCACATCTGTGAGCATCTTTATAAGTCGACATTGGATGGAAATGCAATTCTATTTCATCTTTATAAATTTTGTATCTATCGATCCAAGCTTTATAGTGATCAAATATACGATGAAAACCAATATCTCTACTTCTAGGATTATAGTCATAACCTATATGATCTAAACAATGCCATGTGAATTTCCAATGGTTACCATAACTATCTGGTAACCCAAATCTAAAACTATCAGTCATTATTTTTGATAACATCAGATCAATTTGATCCCAAGTTTCATTGTAATTAATTAAATGTCCATTTAATACTTCTTTAATTTTTTGCTCTTTGCCATCAAGTTTTAATTCTCCATTTTGTAATTTTTTTAAATTTTCTTTTGTTCTATCTATATTTTTTAAGTTAAATAATTCCTCTAACCTTTCAAACTTAGCGTCAAAACTTTCATAAAGTGGTCCCTCCGTATCAACTGCATGTACAATCAGAACTTCTGGACCCAAGTTATTTTCCATTATTTAGCTCCCAAGTTTGTTTATCAAGTGGATCGGCTGGAAATCTTTGAATTCCTACACCGTATTTTTTCCAATTTTTATAATAATTTTTAATTTCAATATCTTTTTTAAACAAATTTAAAAAATTTTTTTCATCAGTTTTTTTAATACTTTTTTTATAACCAAAAAAATTCATCAAATTTCCACAAATGTGTTCAACCATTGAAATTTCACTAATTTCCAATCTTTCCCTCCATCCATTAATAGCTTTATCTTTGTCAAATTTATCTTCAAAAGTATTTTTATGAAAACTAGAGTTAGAATACCAACTATTTCCATATGCGTCCTTAAAATTTAACTTATTTCTTGTAGTTTTTTTATCAATATTTAAATTTAAGAATAACCACGTATCTTTTATAATCTTTTCTTCATTTTCAATTAAATCTTCAAATTTAACTATTTTTACTTTATCTGAAAGATATTGATTATGTATGATTGAGAATTTTAATGAGTCATACGAATTGAATATTGAACTTAAACAAGCTGGATATCTATATCTAGTATAATTTTTAAATGAAGCTAGCACCGACCTTGGGTCTCTAATAATATGTATACATTTTCCGTTTGGCATCATCCCTAAAAACATTGGAATATCTCTCCAATGTAATTGGTTTTTTTCTGCCCAATGCTCTTTTGTTTTTTTTATGTACAATTTTGTCATGATTGAATCGTATATATTGCCATAATTATAATTATTATTTTTTTCGACTTCTTTAATTATTTTATTTACATCAATATTTAATTTATATCTTTCTTGTAATCTTTTGTTTGTATCAATTAATGCTTTTTTTAAATTTTGTTTCTTGGTAATAGGATTATAAAGACCAAATATAAATCTCAATGAATTTACTCTATACATACTGGCAGATAATTTAGGATGTTGGTTTAATAAGTGAGTAAAATACTCTGAGCCAGATCTATAAACACCTGTTATAAGTGTCTGACTTTTAGAACATTTGGTCATTTAAAACATTATCTAAGAACATTTTATTGCAACATAGTGCCAATCTAATACTAAATTTCCATTAATTTGCATTCCATTAACTGTTTTGGTCGCTGGGATACCATCAAATCCATCAACTTTATTATTATCAAATGAATTAAAGTCGTTATCTTTCTCAATAAATAAGAGCTTACCGCCTAAATGTTTTACCAATCCTTCAATATATTTTTTAGAAAATAATTGATACAAACTATAGTTCAAATCAGTTCTTTTAGGTGTGATAGTGCCTAATTTATCATAAGAATGCTCGTAAACCATTTTAACTATATAATTTACTTCACCTATTGGAGTTCGCCAGACTAAAAAGTTATTGGTCACTCTCATGCTCTCTTTTAACGCTAATTCTATATTTTCAAAAAAATGAAATAAATTAACTATGGAAATATTGAATGATTTATTTTTAAATGGCAGTTTCATAGCATCTGCATGAACAAAATTGCAATTATCTGATATCCCAAATATTTCTGAACCCCATTTTAAAAATTGCGCATCTGAGTCGACTCCTGTGTAATTTATATTTTCATCAAGAATGGATCTAAAGCTTCTTAAAAAATGTCCAGTTGCACACCCAATATCTAATAAACTATCCCCCTTTTTATAAAGACCTTTATTTTTTAATAACCGTGCATAGCTCTTTGAAGATTCTTTCTCAGGTAAATCGCCCACTGCTCTCTTATAATAACTATCTCCCATTTTTTGAAAATTATCAGTATCCCACAAATTCCAATCTTGGTTTAATGGACCATCTATTTCATTAATCAAACTTGGTACTCCATTATAAATATTAAAAATTTTATTTTCAGAAGAACTAATAAGCTTCGTTTGTTCTTTGTTTATCTCAAGTGACAAATTTAAATTCTCTGGGCATGCAAGTTTATTTAAAAAATTTGGATTTAATTTATTCATTTTTATATAAGTTTTTTTTCAATTAAAGCTTCTGTAATTTTTATATCTGAAATTGTATTTATATCAATTTTGAATTTTGAATTTGTAATATATATATGCGAATTTTTTTTACAAATAAATTTTTTATATTTCTTTAAAAAATTAAAATTTACAATATAAAAAGAACCGTCAATAGCAACAAAGTTTTTTTTATAATCCTGTCTCCTTTTCATGTGTTGTTTTGGCTTTTTTAAATAATTCCATCTTGACACTATGTTATTTCTTAAACTTTTATCTTTAATATCAAGTATTTCATATGGACTCTGATCAAGTTTTATTGCACTGAATAAAGTTTTAATTTTATTTCTTATAAAAAAATTTATTGCTTTATTTACTCCATGTAAATTTCTAATTGGTGAGGTTGGTTGAAGTAAAATAATATTATCCACTTTTATTTTATTCTTGTTTTCATACCAATTAACACCGTGTATCACAGTATCTACTATATTGGCTCTATCTCCTGAAAATTTTTTAGGTCTTATGTAATCATTCTTTATTTTCAATTTTTTCAATAAATTTAAGATTTTCATGCTATCTGTGCTAATGATATAATCATTAACTAATAATTTAGGATTTTTTTTTTTTATAAAATCCAATGTGTATTTAATTAGGGGTATTTTATTTAAATTTGTGATATTTTTATTTTTTAATCCTTTAGATCCACCTCTTGCCGGTATAAAAGCTAATGTAAAATTCTTGTACATTATTTATTTATTATAAAATGTGTTCTTAGTTTTATAAAAATTATTCCACTCACCTACATCAGACCAAGTACTGTCGTCTACAGGATAAACTCCGATTTTATATTTTTTTGATTTTGCCAATTTAATAAGATCAGTTAAGTGAAAAAATTGATTATTTGGAACTAAATTCAAAAATTTTTTTTTTATAAAATATAATCCTGTATTAATAAGATAATTGTGCTTAGGTTTTTCATTTAACTTTTTTAATTTTCCTGAATTATCTAATTCACATGTGCCATAAGGTATTGTGTATTCTTTGGTTGAGGCAACAATTGTAGCATCATAATTATTTATTTTATGAAAATTATAAATTTTTTCTAAATCTACTTTTAAAAAAATATCACAATTAGTTAAGATGAAATCAGTTTTGATTATTTTTTTAAAATAAAATAATGAACCTGCTGTTCCAAGTGGTTTTTTTTCCTCAAAAAATTTTATTTTGAATTTATACTTAGCTTCATCAAAAAAAGCTTTTATTATTTTACTTTTGTAATTTATAGTTATAAAAAATTTTTTTAATCCAAATTCACTAAAATTTTCAATTATATGCACTATGAAAGGTTTTTCGTTAATTGGTATTAATGGTTTAGGTAATATATCTGTAAATGGTTTTAATCTTGTACCCTTTCCACCTGCCATAATTACAACAGGTAATGATAATGTTTTTTTTTGTTTATTATAATTATCTGTAAAAACATTATCCCACAAAATAATATCAATAACCTTTTTTTTATCATCTATGATTGGGATTAAATCTAACTTATGTTTAAGAAATATCTTTTTTATTTTTTCAGTATCAATTTTTTTTTTTTCAAAATAATAACAATTTTTTTTAAAAATATTACTTATCTTCAAATTTAAGTTCTTATCTCGTAAAATAGATCTTCTAATATCACCATCACTGAGAGTTCCTAATAATTTTTTTTTACGATCTATAACAACTAAGCATTTTTGACCAGTTTGGCTTATTTTTTGAAGACTAAATTTTACAGTTCTATTCGGTAGAATTAATAAATTTTTCATAAATCATGAAATCTTTTAATAGGTTTATCTGGTATTCTAACTTGTTCTAAAATTCTAGTAATTTTTTTTACAGTATTTTTTCCTTCATATGGATTTTTCACATTTTTTAAATCATTTTTAAATTTTTTTGAAAATAGCTTTTTAATTCCGTTTTTAATTGAAGTATAGTTATTTTGACAGTTTATAACACTTCTTGGAATAATTCTACCTTTCTGTCTATTACCAATATTTACGGTGCCAACCTTTAAACTTGGGACTTCTATTATTCCACTTGATGAATTTCCAATAACACCATCCATATAAGTAATAAGTGAAAAATATTTTTCTTTACCTAGTGACTTAAATAAAAAACAATTTTTATTTTTTTTTGAGAATTTTTTTATACTTTTAACAATTTGAAACGATTTATCGTCAAAATTTGGTAGAGAAATAAAAAGATTTATATTTTTATATTCGCTAACTACCTTAAATATATATTCTAAAATCGTTTCAGACTTAACATTACTTAAAGTTTCTGGATGATAAGTTAAAAATAGATTACTTTTATTAAATTTAATATTTAGTTTTTTTTCCAGATCTAGCTTTGAAATTTTTTTAATTTTTTTTAAGTTTTGAACACCTAAAGAGCCAACGTTGAAAACATTTTTTGGATTTTCACCTAATTGAATTACTCTTTGTCTATATTTCTCAGTTGAAGTAAAGTGAAAAAATGACATTTTTGTTATTGAATGTCTGATAACATCATCAATTGCACCCTCAGTTACTTCCCCACCATGTAAATGTGCTATCGGAATATTTAAAAGAAGGCAAACAGATGAAATTGCAAGTAATTCATATCTGTCTCCTAATAATAAAACTATGTCTATTTTTTTTTTTTTAAAAAAATTTCCAAATTTAATAATACTTTTAGTAAATATATTTACTGAAAAATTATTATATTTATCATCAAGAATATTAATTTTTTTTGTAATTTTAATATCACTTTCTATTATTTCATCAATCGTGCTCCCATAACTTTTTGCTAAATGGCTACCACTCACTACAGTTTCTAAAATAATTTTATTACTTTTATTTAGTGATTTTATTAAATCACTCAAAATTCCAAAATCAGATCTTGATGTTGTAACAACACATATTTTTTTTTGCATTCAACTAATCGTCGGTTCCATCTTTATTAACTGTATGTCTTAATTTCCATTCACCATTAACTTTATTCCATAAGTGTGGAGATCTAAATTTGTCACAAATACTAAAAAAATCATCTTCTTTAATACTTAAATACTCCATAATTTCTCTAAAGTATTTATCTGGGAATTCGCCATCAAAACGTTTAACTAAATGTTTACCCTCATCTCTAGTAATATGATTATTTCTTATTTCTTGTGAAGCATCAGTGGTAGCTCTACCTATACCAAATTTTATAAAGCGTGTATAATGGTGAAAACAATCAATTTTATCATCAATACTATTATATTTACTATACGTGCCCTGTGATCTAAATGGTCTTGCCTTAAATCCAGTATTTTCAACCGAATAATAATATGCCTCTTGTGGAATCCATTTTAAATAATATCCTAAATAGTGAATTTGAATATCTCTTTTGTTAAATTCACTTGCTGGCAAAGGAAGGTATGGTGCTAAATCTACTAAATTTAAATTATTTTCTTCCATAATTTTTTTAATTGGTTCTCCTGCTAAATATATATCCTCTACATTCTTCATTGTATGAAAAGATTTATCTCTCAAAGAATCTGAGTTGTCAGCTATTGGATTTCCATATTCTGCTTCATTTTCTCCGTAAAAAACTAAATCTATTCCAATCTGCTTTGCTAACTTTGGCGGAAAATTTTTTTGACCTAAAATAAATGTTTGAAAAGGATGTAGTAAATTTTCAATACACAATTTTGTCAAAATTTTCATTACTTTTGGATTTTGATTAAAAGAAACATTGTCAAATCCCCCTATTTCAAGCCAATTCTTAAAATTTTTATAACCATAATCTGTGTATAAAATTGGAGGCCAGGTACAAGTTAATGGATTCATCCCATATTTATGTTTTAAAATATGTGCTGCAAATGCACTATCCTTACCTCCACTACCGGGTACTAGACAATCATAGTCTCCATTTTTTTTTCGATATTTATCTAATAATTTTACTAATTCTTTTTCTCTTTGGTCATAATTTATATTTTTTTTTAGATCATTTTGTTTACATGCATCGCAAACTTGATCCTGATCAAAAAAAACATATTTTGCATCTTTTCTATCAACCTTATGAATGAATTCTGGAATAGAGGTAGGATACTGATTTGAATTAACACATCTAGAGCAAAACATAACTTTTGATGGTAAATTATAAAAAACTTTCAAGCTCACTTAATTATTCTATCCTTTAAAGATTCATATATATCCAAACCTATCTTTGAACTTTTTTCAGGATGAAATTGAGTTGCAAAAATATTATTTTTACTTATTGCAGAACAAAATTTTATGTTTCCATAAACTGTCTCACTTAAAATTACTGATTTTTCCTCTGGTTCAACGTAATACGAGTGCACAAAATACATGTAGCTATTATTTTTAACTCTACACAAGGGTGTATTTTCCCATTTTTTTGTTTTAATAATTTTATTCCAATTTATATGAGGAATTGAAAAGTTATTATCTTTAGAAAATTCAAATTTTTTTACTGATCCTTTGATAATATCAAGTCCACTTGTTTTTCCAAATTCATAGCTTTTAGAAAACAATAATTGAAGACCTAAACAAATACCAACTAAAGTTTTTCCACTCTCAACATAATTATGAATACAATTGTCTAGTTTTAAACGGCCAATATTATTCATTGCCGATTTAAACGAACCAACACCAGGTAAAATTGCAATTTTTGCATCAAATATTTCTGAAGGATTTGAGGTAATTTTTGTATTTAGTCCAACTTTATTACATGCGGAATGAACACTATGTAAATTACTCATTTGATAATCTATAATTGCAACCTCTAATGTCATTTAAATATTAATCCTAATATTGATACCATCATTTTTTAATTTTTTTTTAATTTGCTTCAAATTTTCCATTCCAAAATTTTTAAATTTTTTGTTATCTCTATTTATAAAACTTATATTCCCCTCAACTAATGAGGAATTTTTTATCGAAGTTTTATGATCACTAAGAGCATTATAATGTAAAGTCGATGCTAAACAAGCTGCATCAACATCTGTGCTGCTAAACAAATTAGAAATGTTTTCAGAGTCTTTTGCTCCGCCATGTGCAATAATTGGAATGGTTAATATATTTTTTAATTTTGCACATAAATTAATATCAAACCCTTCACCTGTGCCTTCTCTATCAATTGATGTTATTAATATTTCACCGGCTCCAAGATCCTGAGCATATTCAGCCCATTCTAAAGCATCTAAGTCTGTTTCTTCTCTTCCATTATCTGTAAAAGCTTTATAGTTTCCATGATTATCCTTACAAACCTCTATTGATATGACTATAGTTGAGCTTCCAAACACTTTTGATGCTTCCTTGATAAAATTAGGGTTTTTAACTGCAGCAGTATTAATGCAAACTTTATCAGCTCCAGCTCTAAGAACATCATTTATATCCTTTAAAGATCTTATTCCTCCACCGACTGTGATAGGGATAAAGATATTTTTAACCGTTTTAGATATAATTTCTTTTAAACTATTTCTTTGATAAAGACTTGCAACAACATCTTGGTATATCAATTCATCAGCACCATGATCATAATATATTTTTGCGAATTCCTCTGGTTTACCTAAAACTCTTAAACCTTCTAAATGTATACCTTTTACTAAATTGGGACCTTTAATATCTAATCTTGGTATTATTCTTTTATTTTTCATTCTTTAATATTAATAAATATGGTGAAGATATTAATTCTAAACCATTAACTGTTAACTTTTCTTTTTGGGTATCAATTGTCCAATTTTTTTTTGGATCTTTTTTATCTTCCTTTATGTCAATTTTTATATTGAATTTTTTTGCTACACCAAAAAATGAGTATTTTTTAAATTCTTTAAATATGGATTTAATACTCCATCTATTCCAGCCACTTTCCCAAATATTATTTTTTGAGTCCTTCGCTTTAACCAAAACATCAATATCTCTAGGATTAAATGATCCGTATAAAAAAATTATTCCATCTTTATTTGTCAAATCAATTAGATTTCTAACCCAAATCTTAACATCATCAAATATTGTATGAACACCACCCATTAAAATAGCATCAAATTTACCAATTTTTTTGATTTGTTTTTTTGTTAATTTTTTATTTATATCTATTTGAAAAAATTTTGATTTAGGGCTGTGTTTTTTTGCAACTTTTAATAAATCTGATCTAACGTCAGCTCCATAAGTCTTTATTTTTGAATCAAAGCTTGATATTAAAGATAAGAAAGAACCATTTGCGCATCCTATATCAACAAAATTAGAGAAATTCTTTTTTAAATATATTATATTTTCTAAAATAAATTTATCACTTTCTTTTACAAAAAATTTTTTTTTAAGATAAATCTTATCATGAACTCTAAATTTTTTGTTTTTTGCATATGACTTTTTCATATGTTGTTGTTATATATAAAAAAATGTACTTTTCTAACAAAAATAGGTTTTTTCATGGAATTATGTTTCATCATTTTCATGATCATAAAATTCATAAATATGGACAGGGGTCAATAAATAAAGATGATTTATATAAAATAATAAAATTTATTGGAAAAAAAAATATACTGAATGCAAATGAATTTTTTACTCGTTTTAAAGAGAACAAATTGAAGAATTGCAATGTTTGCTTTACTTTTGATGATGGAATAAAATCTCAATATGACATTGCCTATCCAGTTTTAGAAAATGAAAATATTAAAGCATTTTTTTTTATCTATTCATCTATATTTACTGGAAAACCTGATTTATTAGAGGTTCACAGATATTTTAGAAATACATTTTATGTTAATATAGATGATTTTTATGAAGATTTTTTTAAATTTTTTCAGAAAAAAAACTTAAAAAACTTTTTAGAAAGAAAAAAAAATCAAATAAAATCTTTTAAAAAAATATTTCCTCACTATTCTTTTAAAGACATAGAGTTTAGATTTATCCGTAACGAACTAATTTCAAAAAAAAAATATGACTTATTAATGGGTAAACTTTTCATGAAAAAAAAATTTAGACCAAAAGAAAATTTTAAACACCTTTTTATGTCAAAAGAAGATATAATTAAACTACATAATACTAATCACATAATAGGCCTTCATTCACACAGTCATCCAACTTTAATTGAAAAGCTTAATTTAAAACAACAAGAAAATGAATATAAAAAAAATCTAAAAATTTTAAAAAAAATACTCAAGAATGAAAAATTATTAATTAATACTGTTTCACATCCGTGTGGAAGTTATAATAAAAATACTCTTTCTATTCTAAAAAAAATTGGCGTAGAAATGGGATTTAAACAGATTATGAAATTTGAAAAAAAAAGGGGTATGATAAAAATAAATAATTCAAAACTTGAGATTGCAAGACAGGATCATTCCGAAATTATGAGAATTTTAAATAAATGAAAATTACAATTTTTACCTCTAATCAAAATCGTCATAATTATTTTATAAATGAACTATCTAAAATTTGTGACCATCTATACATTATACAAGAATGTAGATCCATATTTCCAGGTCAAATTAAAGATATTCATGGAAAATCAAAAGATATGGAAAATTATTTTTATAATGTTTTAAAAGCAGAAAAAGAAATATTTAAAAATTCTGAAATAAACTTTTCCAAAAAAAATATAACTTTACTACCAATGCTACTAGGTGACTTACAAAAATGTACGCTTAAATCTATTGGTAAATTTTTATCAAGTGACATATTTATAGTTTTTGGATCAAGCTTTATAAAAGGTGAAATTGTAAATTTTTTAATCAAAAAAAAAGCTATAAATATACATATGGGTATTTCACCATATTATAGAGGAGCTGATTGTAATTTCTGGGCACTATATGATGATAATCCAGATCTAGTTGGAGCTACAATACATTATTTATCAAAAGGACTTGATTCCGGGTCAATAATTTATCATGTAATATCGAATTGCTACAAAAATCCATATATTTATACAATGTCAACAGTAATGGGTGCGATTCAATCTATAATAAAAAAAATTAAAAGCAATTCTTTACATATTGATAGGCCCAAAAAACAAAATCTATCAAAGCAAATAAAATGTAAAAAAAAAATTGATTTTAATGATAGGGTAATAAAAATATTTAATAAAAAAAAATTTTATTTAAAAAAAAAAAAGAATAATAATTATTTCATAAATCCATATTTAATAAAAAAGGTCTAAATTAAATAAGTTCATCAATCTTATAGTTTTTTTTAGATCTTTTTCCAATTAACTTATACCAATTCACAGGGGAAATTCCATTTCCGGGTCTTTTAGTTGTTAGATTATGTTTTGTAAAAATCTGACCTTTTAAAATTTTTTTTTTGCAACAATAGATTTTCTTACAATTGTTTTATTCTTTTTTTCATCGTTAGAAATTATTTTTTTCTTATGCCCTAACAATATTTCAATATTTCTAATTATTTTTACCATTTTTTTAAAATCTTTTGGCTCCATACTTGATTTGTGATCTGGTCCATCTAAATCGTTGCTTAAAGTAATGTGTTTTTCTATTATTTTTGCACCAATAGATGCTGCCGCAATAGATGCTTCCATATTTAATGTATGATCTGAAAAACCCACATTGCACATAAATGTTTCTTTTAGCAATGCAATGGTATTTAGGTTTACATTTTTGCTTGGAGTAGGATACTCAGAAGTACAATGTAAAATATTAATTTTATTTTTAGATAATCCATTTTTAAGAAGTATATTTATTGCAAAATTGATTTCTTTTAAAGTACTCATGCCTGTTGATAAGATAACAGGTTTTTTTTTGAGGCTATAAATTCAAGCAAAGGTAAATTAGTTATTTCTCCAGATGGTATTTTAATATAGGGAATATTTAAACTAAGAATAAAATTAGCACTCTCTAAATCAAATGGAGAAGATAAAAAACCAATTTTTTTTTTTTTTGCAAAATTAAAGAGTTTCTCTTGATCAATATAAGATAATTGTAATTTCTTAAGCATTAGAAAATGGGTTAATTTTTTAGATGTAAATTTATTTTGATAATTGGCTTTTTTTGCAGAAACAGTTACCATTTTCTCAGGCACAAAAGATTGGAATTTTACAAAGTCTGCACCAGCTTTTTTAGCTTCTACTATTAACTTCTTTGCTAATTTTATATCACCGTTATGATTTACGCCCACTTCTGCAATTATAATTATTTTATTTGTTTTCATAAACTAAATATTTCTTTTCACAATTGTGCCCATTGGAATAACTTTATTATCAGAAATAGTTATTCCATTTTTGACTACACAGCCACTTCCAATGAAAACGTTGTTGCCTACATGCACATTTCCATTAATGATTGCGCCTGTGGAAATATGAGTATGGTTTCCAATGGTTGAGTCGTGTTCTATTACACTAGAAGTATTTATAATACAATTTAGCCCTATATTTACATCCGGACCTATATGGACATTATCCATTAAAATTGTTGCATAATTGATATTTGATCTTTTAGATACGTATGCATTTTTTGAAACTATTGTATCTAAAGAAAAAGAGAGTTTTGTTAATTTTTGAAAAATTTTTATTCTAGGTTTGTTTGATTTAATTTGTCCTATAGAAATCAAAGCACGAGAAACTTTTTTTCGGATATTAAATAAATCTTCATCACTACCTATTATTTTATACCCAAATTTTTTTTTTAATTTTTCCTTTTTGTCAACTATTCCATAAATTGAATATTTATTAGTTTTTTCTACCACATCAATTACAGCATTAGCGTGACCGCCTGCACCTAAAATTATAATTTTTTTTTTAGACATCTAAAATTTTAACTATTCTTTTTAAGTCTCCTATTCGTAAATCAAATGATGATGGTAAACACAAACCTTTTTTTATAAGCTCTTTTGCTTTAACAATCTTATATTTTTCAAATTGTCTTAAATACTTTTGTTGATGATTTAAAAACCAAATAGGCCTTGTTTCAATTTTTTGATTTTGAAATATTTTAATTAATTTTTCTTTTTTATATTTAAATTCCCTGTCAACTAAAATTACATTCATCCAATAATTTACTTTCCCAAAAGAAACGGATAAAAGTTTTAAACCAGATATTTTATTTATATGATTTAAATAAAAATTATGTATTTCTTTTTTTTTTTTTAATATCTTATTAATTTTTTCAAGTTGACCTAGTCCAACTGCAGCTTGAATGTTTGTAAGTCTATAATTGTAACCAATTTCATTATGGATAAAAAAAGTTTGATCATTCTTTGCTTGATTAGTTAAATATTTAGCTTTATCGGCAAGTTTTTTAACTTGTGTTAAAATTACTCCACCTCCACCACATGTAATTATTTTATTTCCATTAAAAGATATACATCCAAAATCTCCTATTGTTCCTGTATGTTTACCTTTAAATTCACCAGTATCGTAAAAAGAACCTAAACTTTCTGACGCGTCTTCAATAATTTTAATATTTCTTTTTTTACAAATTTTCTTCAGTTTTAAAAAATCAATAATATTTCCCCAGACGTGAACTACAATTATTGCAATTATTCTTTTTTTGGTTTTGGCATTTATTGTATGATTATTTTTAAAAATAGTTTTATCTTGGATATATTCAATTGTTTTTTTTATATCAATATTACAACTATCATCAGAGTCCATAAAGATTGGATTACAATTTAAATATCTCACAACATTAATTGTTGCTACAAAAGTTAACGTTGGTACAATTACTTCATCTCCTGGAGTTGCTCCTGCTATTATTAAACTAATATGTAACGCTGATGTTCCGCTATTACATGCAATTGCAAACTTAGATTTAGTATATTTTGAAATTTTATATTCAAATTTATCTACGTAACTTCCTGAAGTTGAAAGCCATTTAGTTTTAATACAGTCAAAAATATATTTTTTTTCATTTCCATAAATTGAAGGAGCTGAAAGAGGAATGAATTTTTTATTATCCAATTTCATAGTTACCAAATTTATTTACATTATTGTTAACTTCCTCTTTATACATTCCTGATTGCATGCTTTTGATTATTTCTTCAATACCATATTCAATCGAATATTTAGGTTTAAAATCTAAAAGATTGTTTACTTTAGAGAATTCAACTTTATAATTTCTAGGGTCAACATCATTTTCTAAAAAGTTTACGTTGATATTTTTCAAAAATTTGGAAATTTTATTTATTATTGTTCTTTTGGTTGCATTATTTTCATTTCCTCCAGCGTTAAAAATTTCCCATGCAACCTTACTTTCGTCAACTTGGATTACTTTTTCAATCAAGCTGGCAAAATCTTTTACATGACAATATGGTCGCCAGGTATCAGCATCAAAAACATCTAATCTTTTTGATAAAAATAATTCTCTAGTAAACTGATTTACAGTTAGATCAAATCTCATTCTTGGTGAAATACCAAACGCAGTTGCAAATCTTAATATTGTAGGTTTGAATTTATTTAATATTTTTTTTTTTCATAATAAATTCCTCTACTTCAACTTTTGCTTTTGCATATAAAGATAATGGTTTTAAAATATGCTTTTCGTCAGCTATTTCATCATGATTTATTAATCCATAGTTTGAACAAGTGGAGACAAATATAAGCTTTTTGGAATTTTGCTCACAAATATTAATTATATTTTTTACGCCCTTTAAATTAATAATATCAGACTGTTTAGGATATTTTTTTGTTATTGGATCACCTACTAAACCAGCCAAAAGAATTATAACTTCATGTTTTTTAATATTTTCATCCATAACTGAGATATTATTTATATCCGCATTGATAAAACTATAATTAGAGTTAAATTTTTTACTTATGATGTTGTCATAGTTGCTGTATATCAAGTTATCTATTGAGGTAATTTTATAATTTTGATTTAATAGACTTAGGGCGACCACATTTCCAATATACCCTTCACCTCCAATTAGTAAAATTTTTTTCGACATATTTTAAGTTTCTTTTATTTCATTGATGTTTTTAAATTTACCGTTACTTAAATTATAAACAGCATCACATGAATCAAGTGTGGATAATCTATGTGATATAATGATTAATGTAAAATTTTTTCTTAAATTAACCAACTCATTAATAATCTCTTTTTCAGTTTCAATATCTAATGCACTAGTAGACTCATCAAGTATTAATATTTTTTTGTTATGATAAATAGCTCTTGCAATTGCAATTCGCTGACCTTGTCCACCTGAAATTTTTGCACCATTTTCTCCTATTACTGTATCTAGTTTTTT
>MDSZ01092501.1_pt1 | contig 21072 bp, 15 predicted proteins | sample 811201 | NCBI WGS metagenome assembly MDSZ01 (sample SAMN05326647, study PRJNA326480) | marine metagenome | isolation source: seawater | place: Indian Ocean: North | collected 2010 | reverse complement strand
CCCCAACAAGAAGATCCATCCTCCCATCACCATCAAAATCACCAGTATCAGTCACCGAACCAAACCGATCACCACTCTCAGCACCAATCCACCCAGCAGATAGAAAGCCGGGCGTATCCTGATCAATCTGATTCCCAATTCCGAACATTCCTTCAATCGAATATAGAGTCGAGAGAATTTGATCTCCGTATCCACCTCCCTGATTAATTACTCCTCTGTTGACAATTGCCATAAAGTTGTCACCTTTGGTGACAGCGGTCCTTGCTGTTCCAACAATAGTTACGTTGGCTTGATCAGTTCTTCCAGAAGCTCCAAAACCATTGCTGACATATATTCCGGTGATTGCTCCTACTGAACCAACGGATGATGAAGCTAGCCAGGTAGCTACTTCCTCTCCTGTGTAGTCTCTCTGCCATGAGGCATAAGGGTTGCTTAAGCTATCGAAATCATCGACTTGTGCTGGTAAATAAGGGATATCTGGGCATGGGTGATTAGCGGCTGTACAAAAAACATATGCCCCTGACTCGCTGTACCCTCCATTTGAAGAGCTGTAGAAAGCGCTAATGGGGTCTTCTCCGTCAAGTAAGACTTTACCGGCTGTTTCATCTACTGCTGATATCCAGTTTGAAGCGTTACTAGCTGATTCATGTGTGTATCCAATGTAGTACTGGTCATTAATCGTGGAATATAAGTCCCAAGGAAGATCCCAGTTTTGAGAAGACCTACGGCTGTTGATATGTGCTAACGCGTAGCTTCTACCAGCAATTGCCTGTGACTCTAAAGCTGCAGCAGGCCAACTTGGTGATACCTCTGCAAGCCCGTACAAATATTTTTCCATAGGTAAATTCTCTAGGAGTACAAAGATCCCATCGCCCTCCAAGTCTCGCTCGCGGATCACTAGTTGTCCCCATTGATAACTATTTCCTGACGTCCCTACATCAGTGAATTGTTCGATGACATCGGTTTGGATAGGTTCTCCTTCAACGAGATCAATCGAAATCGGACCATCCGTACAGTGCTGAATATTTGTTGGCTGGGCGTTTTCAATACATTGGTCGATACTGTCCGGGGTGGTGATTGATATAACTCCTGCTGAGCGGTTCACAGTTAGGACAGTTGCTGCTGGGATGCTTGCGAATACGTTACCTGATGCGTTAACAAGATCGATCGGTCCAGAAGTTGTAATAGTGGCTCCTTCGCCGCTAAAGATGTGAACACTGAGATCACTTGGAGTTTCAACAACAGATAGTGTTGCTCCTGGGTAGTAAAAAGAGAGAATTTGTTCAGTGGTTTGGCCTCCCCCTCCTTGATCAACAGGAAGTGCGCGGCTGTAAGCTCCGTATTGACTCATCCCGACACCATGACCCCATCCGTTTCCTTCAATGCTAATAACAGATGAATTGGTAGGGATATCAGCATGAACTGGAGTGATTCCGATGGTGAGGAGAGCAGTTATCGCCGATAAGCAGACACCCATGAACCTAGGAAGACGAAGAAAGAGCTTCGGTATTTTTTTAAAAAATCTGTGTCTAGGCATGGCTCTCCACTATCCACCGCCCATATCAATAATTGCTGAAAATCAGCTCGGATTCAAGGCAATGCATGGGTTCTTAGAGAATTCTAATAAAGTATGCAGCCTCTTGCGTTAATTCCTTGGTTTGATTCTGTTTAGTAACGGCCCTATTAGGAATCCCAAACCCCACGCAATGTGCATAGTAGGAAAAATAAAAATCAAGAGAATTTTCTCTATTGTTTTACTAGATTTCTGCACGAGAGTGGCTGCTACAACACTTGTCAAATATACGCCAGGAATTATTAACCCCCATAGAGTAAGGAAGATAGATATTGTGATTCCAAAGAGAATGCTAATAATCATGAGAGGCGGGATGACTTGTCTAATTTTTATTGATGAAGGGTGAAGTCGTAAAACTGACCTCTTCCATTGACCGTATTGAAAGTATTGGCGGAAGAGGCCTCGAAATGATGATCTAGGCCTGTAACGTACAATGAGTTTTGGGTTAAACCATACAGAGTAACCATTTTTTTGGATACGTATATTTAACTCGTAATCTTGATTACGAATTAAGGTTTCGTTGAAACCACCAAGTTCACGAAATATTTCAGCATCGTATACACCAAGGTAGACAGTATCTGATGGGCCTTCTTTCCCGCCGTAGTGGAATCTAGAATTGCCTACACCGAATCTAGAAGTCATCCCCATAGCTATAGAGGTTTCAACTCTCGTCTTCCCTTCTGCTTTTTGAACTCCCCCCACATTCGCTGCTCCGGTTCGAATGATCGTTTGAATGGCTTCTTCTATATAGTCCTTTTCAAGCTCGCAGTGTGTGTCTACTCGTACCAAGTAATCTCCGGTAGCTATCGAAGCGGCTATATTCAATGCGCTTGCCGTCTTTCCAGAAAGGTTGGAAACTACTTTTACTCGCGGTTCTGAGGCTTCCAATTCTGCCGCTATTTGCTTCGTATTGTCGCTTGAGGGCCCAACTCCTAGGATGATTTCATCAACCGCCGGGTAGGTTTGGTTCAGGACGGAAGCAACACTCATGCGTAAACGTTCTCCGCTATCTTTAACTGGCATAATCACGCTTACCGAGGGTCTATGTTTCTTCATTGTTTCGTTAAGTTCGTCCAGTAAAAATTACCCATAAAGTTCGTGTAAGAATCTGTAAATCTAGTATCGGTGACCAGTTCACTAGATATTGGAGATCATGGCCTAATTTGTAACTTGGGTCAGTATGATAATGGCCGGACACTTGAGCTAAGCCAGTGATTCCGGGAGGGATATCATGTCTTCGCCCATACCCAGGGATCAGTCCCTCGTACTCTTTCGTAAAATCAGGTCGTTCAGGCCTTGGGCCGATGATAGACATTTCCCCTTTGAGGACGTTTAGAAATTGTGGAAGTTCATCAAGTCTTGATCTGCGGATCCACTGTAGGCCTGGGATAACACGGGGGTCGTCTTTTTGTGCTTTGATGGTACCCGTCTGGTCCTCGGCATCGTGCTGCATGGTTCTAAACTTCAACATGTCAAAGGTAGAGCCAAACTTCCCAACACGTTTCTGCTTGTGGATTATTTTCTTTCCAGCGATTACCCGAATATAGGTTGCAGTAAACAATGTAAGTAGCAATACCGGAATAAGAAGCACTACCAGATAGATGCATTCGGTGAAAATCTTAAAGTGGGACCTGGAAGTTGAGAGAGTATGAGCTCTAAGCGCTGTAAATGGCATTCCGGCAATTTGAATGCTCCTTCGAAGGCCTAGAAGGGTATCTGACGGAAGAATTTGCTGGAAGACTCCAATTCTCTTCAGTTCAAGATCCTCTAGTGGTTTCGGGTAGATTTCGCCGAGAAGGCCGCTCGTTAATAATAAAATATCAGTAGCTTGTTGAGATTCAATTTCACTGGAGAGCTGCTCTATAGAATTGATTTCGCCCACGACCTCAAGTTTTGACTCGCACTCTTTAATATGTTCTTTCCCTAGTCTGATATCCATTGGGGAACCAACCAAGAGGACTCTTGGAGTGCCATAACGGCGAATTCGTATTTTCCCAGAAAGCCATCTATTAAAAGTAACCCCCATTGTTCCAAATACCCAGAGAAGTAGAAGGTTTCCCCTAGGCATTAGGTAGTAGTCGGTGATCAGGGCAACAGTGGCCTGAAGTAGGATAGCGATCGACGTTAGTGCTGTGACTCTGGGAAGCCAGAGTTTTGCACCTATTCGAGGAGCTGCATCGTATAGCTCACCGAAATAATAGATAAGTAAGTGAAGGGATGAAGCGATGAGAAACCCAAGGAGGTAAGTGGAAAAGTCTTTAGGCCAATCTGTCCCAAATCGTATTAGAACTGCACTGAAGAGAACCGTCATTAGGACTAAAAAATCAGCGTAGACTAGGCTTCGTATCCTCTTGTGTCGTTTAGAGCGCCGAACATCATCTTCATTGTGCGAAGATAGACTGCCAAGGGTTACATCTGGTTTTTTAGTCGTCATAATCATAGATCAATTGGGAATCTATCTAAGTTTAGGGCCAATTGATTCGAGCGTGGTTCCATAGAATTCTTTCTGGAACAATGGGTTGAGGTTCCTCCTGTAGAGGGCTAATCCATGTCGATAATTAGGACTACATCTCCTGCGCCAACAGAATCTCCCGCAGCTACATGTATTTCTGCCACTTTTCCAGCGACGTCACTTGTGACGTTGTTCTCCATTTTCATTGCTTCAAGCACCATAAGAACTTCTCCAGGGGTAACTTCGTCTCCGATTTGGACAGAGACTTTAACAATGGTTCCTTGCATCGGAACTGAAATTTTCCCATCACCTCCACCTGAGCTTCCGGAAGTCGATGTTGCTCTCCGTCTAGTTCCTTTTGAGCTGTCTGGGACCCACATCGAAACATTAAATCGTTTACCTTCTACTTCTATAACCGCTGAGCGTTCAGTCAATTCTTCATCATCATCTAGATCTATCAGATCCAAAGTTGAAAGTGCCGAAAGGTCTAAGACCTCTTCAACCCACTTGGTCGAGTGTTCTAGGTTCGCGAAATCGGGATGTATGAGAATTGCCCGATCAGCAGGAATGGTTGTATGAAGTCCGTTAACCTCAAACTCATCTAGGGCTCTTACAGTCCTCGCGGTTGCGATTTCTCGATTTTCTCCCCAGCAGACGAGCTTACCTATGAGATTGTCGTAGAATTGGCTGATTTCATCTCCCTCTTCATAGCCTCCATCCCACCTTGTTCCAAAGCCAGCAGGTACTTTAAACTTCTTCAGTTTTCCAGGGCTAGGAAGAAATGCGCCACCCGCCGGATTTTCTGCGTTAATTCTAACTTCGATCGCATGACCGCTTATCTCGATATCTTCTTGTGAGAATTGAAGTTTTTCCCCTTGGGCTATGAGCAACTGTTGACGAACAAGGTCGATACCTGTGACCATCTCAGTTACCGGATGTTCGACTTGGAGTCTTGTGTTCATTTCTAGATAGTAGAAAGCATCGTTCTCGAATAGGAACTCAACTGTTCCGGCATTGACGTAATCGCAACCTTCAGCGACTGCAACGGCAGCTTCACCCATTGATTGAAGGATGTCAGCGTCGATACCAGAAGCTGGTGCTTCCTCGATTAATTTCTGATGACGCCTTTGTGCTGAGCAATCTCTAGTGCCTAAGTGCAATGTTTTTCCATGGGAGTCAGCGAGTATTTGAACTTCTATATGCCTTGGTTTTGTCAAATAGCGTTCCATATACAGTTCGCCTCTTCCGAAATAAGCGATAGCTTCTCGTTTGGCGGAATCGATGGCTCCCTGAATTTCTCCTTCGCCATGGACTACTTTCATTCCTCGGCCACCACCCCCGTACGCAGCTTTAATTGCTATCGGGTAGCCATGTTCTCTAGCAAACTCAATTACTTCGGAGCTATCCTCGATGAAGTCAGTTGTTCCAGGAACTCCGCTAACGCCTACCTTCTCAGCAGCTCTTCTCGCACTAATTTTGTCTCCCATGACACGAATTGCATCGGGTGGGGGTCCAATGAATACGATGCCCTTTTCAGTTATCTGCTCGGCGAATTCAGCATTTTCCGAAAAGAACCCATATCCGGGATGCACGGCATCAGCACCTGACTTTTCGATTATCTGTAGAATTTTCGGGATATCTAAGTAGCTCTCTGCTGCTGTGCTTCCACCTAGGGCGTATGCTTCATCCGCAAGTCGAGTATGAAGAGAGTTTCTATCAAGGTCGGAGAAGATGGCGACCGACTGAATTCCAAGTTCACGGCATGCGCGAATCACCCGAACGGCAATTTCTCCTCTGTTGGCAACGAGCACTTTTGTAAACACTCGTCTAACGTTACAGAATATGAACTCGAAAGAAACGGATAACCCAAAACCCACCGAAAAAGATTCAGTCATAGAGAGGGGGAAATACTTGACGAAAGCCTTAAAAAGCAAAGGATTTAGTTCCATTTTGTGGCTTGAAGATACAGGATCTACCAACACCGATCTTTTGAAAAAATCTTCTTCTGAGGATGTTGATAGTATGGTTTTGATAGCTGATTTTCAAACATCCGGGAAAGGACGCCGAGGTCGAAAATGGGTAGCTGAGCCTAATTCTTCTCTTCTAATGTCAGTTAGCTTCCAAGCTGATACTGAGAAGGTTAATTTAGGTGTATTCGCTTCAGGTGTTGCAGTAGCATCTTGCATAGCTTTGCATTCTCTCGGGTTTGGAGAGGCAAGAATTAAATGGCCGAATGACATAGTAGTTATCGATACAGAGAAAAGAGAGCAAGTAAAATTAGCTGGAGTGCTTGCACAATCTAAGTTGGTTCGAACTCAGGCATTCGTTGTTGTTGGAATAGGTATAAATGTTCATCCAAGTAACATTAAGGATGTCGTGACCGAAAGGGAAGCGATCTCACTTTCCGACTTAGGTAACCCTCCAGATCGGGTTCTTCTCGCTGAGACTATTCTTTCGGCCCTAGGAGATTTAGACTTTCAAAGCTCGATTTTTTGGGAAACCTACCGTTCATTTTCTGGAACGATAGGGCAAGCTATCCGGATCACAACTGATTCTGACCCCATAGAAGGATTGGCAAAAGATATTACCGAGTTAGGTTCCCTTCTAGTCGAAGATAACGAAGGTGTGGTTCATGAAGTAACTTCAGGAGACATAGTTTCGCTCAGGCCCCTATAAACTTGCGAGGGTGCAAGAAACAGACGGATGAAAGAGGCTACTTTTACTCAATGGCTATAGAGCGTCGACCACGTCCACGAAGAACTTGGATTCAGAGGGCCTGTATTCTGTTACTTATCGTTTCCTTTCTAGGGGCTTCCTTATCTGCTGCCCTTCTAGCGTATGCAAAAGATACTGTTAGTAGCATTCCGCGAACAGCGTATGGAAATATTCTGACGCAAGAAACGGTTCAATCTTCGCCATCTGAAGAACCTGAGGTCGGCGAGACCTCTTTCCCTGAAGAAATCCTCGAACGAGAAACAGTTAACTTTTTTCTGATTGGTACTGATTCCGTTGCTTCCCTTCCTGACGATCATCGACTACGTGACATACGGTCATCATCTCAGCTTTTGACAGACACACTAATAATTCTTCGTCTAGATACCGGAGAGTCGCCTGAAGGCCAATCGGGAAACACGAACGTTTCTGTTGTTTCGATTCCTAGGGACCTATGGGTCCCTATCTCGGGATACGGAGGGGAACACCAAAAGATCAATAGCCTACTTGCTTTTACTGGACCACAGACTTTGGTTCAGACGGTCAAGGATTATTTTGAGATCCCAATCCATTATGTGATCCAAGTTGATTTTAATGGCTTTCTCCAACTCTTTGAAATTATTGGCGGTTTAGATCTTTATATCGAGTTCCCTATTAGAGACAAAAAGGCTCATTTATACATTGAAGAAACCGGCTGCGTATCACTCACTCCAGAACAGGGACTAGGAATTGTAAGAAGTCGAACGATGGAAGCATTTGTAGAAGGAGAGTGGAGAGAGATCGATACTCTAAGTGATCTCGATCGCATGGATCGCCAACAGGACTTTCTCATTCTCGCCTTGCAGCAAGCATTTGATTCGGGGTTTAGAGACCCAGGGAAGATAAGAAGTGTTATAGAGGATGTATTCAGAGGGGGTTACTTAACCTTGGATGACCGTATGACCCCTGAAGATATGATTGACTTAGCAAGTAGGTTCAGAGGTTTTGAAGTTAATGATCTAGATAGGTATACCCTTCCGACGGTTTTTGACTGGGACGGTCCTTATTCAATTCTTCGTCTTGTAGAGGCAGAGGCTCAAATCGTTCTTGATGTTTTTCGAGGTAGTGAAACAGAGAAGAGTTTCGGGATTACTCTTCTTAACGGAACTGGGGTTACGGGAGAGGCAAAGCGCATTGCAAATGACCTAGTTGCTGCCGGATTTCGTGTCTCTGAAACTGGAAACGCTCAATCATTCGACTTTGAGAGAACAACGATTTATTATGATGCTTCTCAACTGGAGTCAGCGATACTCCTGGAATCTTACTTGATTTCGGGAGCTGAACTAATTCAACGAGAAGAAGAGGCCGGTAGAGGTATAGAGATGATTTTTGGGAACGACTACTCTGGGGTTTCTGATACTCAGAGCGACTCAGACTCTCAGGATGAAATTACTTTAGGTTTGTCTAACCAAATTACTGTCGAGGCCCACAGCAGTTCCAATGAGGTTTCAGTCCAAGAAGGACTGGTTGGGTTCGATGATTCTGTAATTCTTTCGAGTAACGTTTCAGAATCTCAAAGTCTCGTCATGTTGTCTCAAGCCAGTGAAGATGAGGAAGCAGAGATCCAAGCTGCGGTGGAAAGAGCTGGACAGATACGCGGTTGTTAGCTTGATTTTCGGAAAAAGTAAGAAAAAGTCTGTTTTTTTTATACTTTTTTTAAAAGAACCTTCGTTGGTGTGCCATATTTTCCTGTTGGTCCACTACCGTATTGGGACATGGGTAAGGCATCGTCTGCAAAAAAGATTGCTCGCGCTGAGCGGGCTGGGGCTACTTCTGGACCAAGTGAGCGTCGCGCTTTAGGATTTCCTTCAGCAGTAGCACTTGTAATTATTTTAGGCTTGTTCCTTGTTATATTTGCTCGTGCTACTCGTGATGCAGAAGTTACTCCAACTCTCCAAGATCATTGGCATGCCGCATATGGAGTTTATGATTGTGTCTCAGATTCCTTTCTTCCTGTATTCCAAAGTGAGTTCGATCCTGAAGGGATACATTCACATCAGGATGGGATAATTCATATCCATCCATTTTCATCTTCTGTTACTGGAAAGCAGGCACGTCTAAGTGTCTTCTTGACTGCAATGGGTGCTGAGATTTCAGAAGAGGCGATAGTCCTTCCAGGTAATCAATCCTTAGAAGCTGGAGTTGATTGCGGGGGAGAGGAAGCAGTAATTCAAGTCGTAAGGTGGGAGAATGCCTTACTAGGAGGGGAGCCGGCGGAAATTTATACTGAGAATTTAGGCGATGTCCGATTTCTAGAAGATCTTGAAGGATTTACAATTGCTAGAGCGCCTTTGGGTGCAGAGATTCCCATGCCGGACAGAGTAGAGACACTTGAGGGAGTCACTGGACAGTCTCGAGAAAATATTACCAAACCCAATACATCAGATATTCCTGGCCCGCAAGACTTTGGAACCGAAGAATAATCAATCCGGTCATTGGTTCTTCCGTGGTCGGGCTAGATTCATTGCAGGGGCTTTAGATGAAGAGTGAAACTCTCGTAATAGTTAGCGGATATTTCAGTCCATTACATTGTGGCCATCTAGATTATTTGGAAGCTGGTGCGTCTTTAGGGGATCGTCTAGTAGTTATCGTTAATAATGATTTTCAGCAGCAGAAGAAGAAAGGGAAGATCATTCTTCCTGAGGGGGATAGGTTAAGAATCATAAAAGCTCTCTCGATAGTAGATGATGCTTATATCGCTATTGATGAAGACTCATCCGTTAAAAAAACCATTGTGGATATTGCAAGCACAAACCAAGATTTTCATTTGATATTTTGTAATGGCGGAGACCGAAATCAGTTATCAGATATACCCGAAGGAGAGGTATGTAAAGAACACAATATTGAGCTGGTGTTCGGGGTTGGGGGTTCTACAAAGAAAGACTCAAGTACCAGAATCAACAAGGAACTTGGAATTGAGTAGTTGGTTACCGAAATAGGTCATCTTTTGGGTCCCGAAGAAGGTCTTTTCTCACACTGCCTTCACCAAACCAGTTAGGGTCGCCCCCTCTGACAATTGCTACTGGAATACCTTCTGACTTCCCCATTACGAGTTCGGCAGCGCTAGCAAGTTCATCAACTAAGGCAACCTCAGTTACCTGCATTTCTCTCCCCAAGGCATCAGGTTCTCCTCGAAGGTCAAGAATGGGGGTAATTCCGGCTGACCCGATTGCGACGTCGGTTAATCCTCGTCGCCATGGCCTACCAAATGTGTCTGAAATGATGATAGCTACTTCAAGTCCGTATCTTCCTTTAAGGCCGTCTCTTAGCCTTTGAGCTGACCGGTCACTATCTTCCGGTAGAAGAGCTGCTTGCCCTTTTTCAACATTGGAAAGATCAATACCTGCATTCGCGCACACGAATCCGTGTTTTGTTTCGCTGATTATTAGCTCTCCTCTTCTCCGGAGGATTCGAACAGACTCTCTTTCGACAAGGGGTTTATGGCTAAGAGGGTCGTTTGGATCAATTTCTACAAGCTGATTCTCGGCTTTTGAAATGATCTTCTGTGTGACAACAAGAATGTCGAAAGGCTGTATTTCTCCACAGTCGCCAAGCATAGCGATAAGGTCATCCTCTGGTTGAATTTTCGGAAGTCCATGAATCGGAAGAATTTCTAGGTTCATGTTTTAAGCACCTCCGGAAAAAATGTAGAGAGTATTGTGGAACATAATCTTGCGGATTTCTTCTGACTAGGTATAACAGTATCTGTTGCTAAACATGTAAAACCAAGTTTTTCAATGTCAGTTGTATATTGAGCATCTGCATTATCCAAGACGAATTTAGAGGCCACATTTTGGTAAATTCTTGCAACGCCAGTGGGGGATACTTCATGTCCTAGTTCGAGGAGCATTCTGTCTGCTGGGCCTTTAAGGGCTTTCCCGTTAATAATTCCCGAAACTGCGACAGTGCTCGCCTTTTGTATTTGAAGCGCCTCAGATATTCCCGGCACTCCAAGGATCGGCCCAATTGAAACTATCGGGTTTGATGGGGCAATTATTATCGCTGAAGCAGACATAATCTCATCGATCACATTGGGCCCTGGTTCAGCTTCTTTGATTCCCTTGAAACTCACATCTTCGATTTCTACATTGTGCTGATGCCGAACAAAGTATTCTTGGAATTCTATTTCCCCTAGGGTAGCGGTTGAGACAAATGTGCTGATCGGGTTGTCGCTTACCGGCAGGATTCTAATTCCAACTTTCAAGCTCGTGGCTATTTCCTGTGTGACAGCGGTCAAAGAATTTCCTTGGAGTATCCGGTGGGTCCTATACATATGTGTACCAAGATCTCTATCTCCAAGCTGGAACCAGTCAACACCCCCATAACGAGAGATCATCTCGATCGCATTCCAACTCTCATTTTTCAGCCCCCATCCTTTTTTGGGGTCTATTTCTCCAGCGAGAGTGTAAGCAATGGTATCTAGATCAGGGGATATGTGTAGTCCATGGAGTTGAGTATCATCTGCAACATTAACAATCGCTGTTATATCTTTAGGGTCGACTACCTTTTGTAACCCGTTTAAAAGTTTTGCAGCTCCGACCCCGCCAGACAAGACAACTATCTTTGCTGATGCAGATGATTTCACGCTAGTCCTTTAAGCCTTCCTTCGAGAAGAGCCATGTCAGCGTCAACCATCATTGTAACAAGTTCCTCAAAGGTCGTTTTGGGTGCCCACTTAAGTTTGTCGGAGGCTTTTGAATAGTCTCCTACAAGCAGATCAACCTCAGCGGGTCGAAAGAATTTCTCATCAACTTCCACATAGTCTTCGTAACTTAAACCTAGATGGCTGAACGCTACTTCACAGAACTCTCTTACGCTATGGGTCTCTCCAGTGCAAATTACATAATCATCGGGGGAGTCCTCTTGGAGCATTAACCACATAGCTTCTACGTAATCCCCAGCGAAACCCCAATCCCTTTTTGAATCAAGATTCCCAAGAGAAAGTTTAGTTTCAAGTCCTAACTTAATTGAAGCAGCTCCATAGCTTATCTTTCTCGTTACAAACTCTAGCCCACGTCGTGGGCTTTCGTGATTGAATAGAATACCGCTTGAAGCATGTAAGTTATAGCTCTCACGGTAGTTGACAGTTATCCAATGGCCATAAACTTTTGCTACTCCATATGGGCTTCTTGGGTAGAACGGCGTTTTTTCGTTCTGAGGAACTTCCGCTACTTTCCCAAACATTTCGCTTGAGCTTGCTTGGTAAAAACGTGTGGAGGGGTCTACATTTCGTATCGCATCAAGGATTCGAGTTACACTTAATGCAGTTGTCTCACCAGTGAGCACCGGTTGGCCGAAAGATGTCTGAACAAAAGATTGGGCAGCCAGATTATAAACTTCATCGGGATTATGCTCCTTAACAGCGTCAATGAGTGATATTTGGTCTAAAAGATCGCCATTCACGAATTGAATTGCACCTTGAATATGGGCTATGCGTTCATAATTGACTGTGCTACTTCTTCGCACCATTCCGATTACATCGTACCCCTTATCCAATAGCGACTCAGCTAGGTAGGATCCATCCTGGCCAGTGATTCCTGTTATAAGTGCGGTAGGCATACTTCTTCCTAACTGTTTAAATTGATCAAAGATTTAGTTGAATCAATAATGTCTTTGATTGTTTCTTTGAATTCCACAATAGGTTTCCAGCCAGTATGGGACTTAATCTTGCGATTATCACCTCGTAATACTGGAATATCCGAGGGGCGTTGAAGAGAAGCATCTGGCACCAAATCGATTGTGCTTTCCGAGGCTAACAATAGTGCTTCAGCTAGTTCTCCTATCGTTCTATCTTCACCCGAACATACATTGTATGCTTCGCCTGCGACTCCGTTGCATATAATTGATCTATAGGCGCGAACTACATCGCGAACATCCGTGAAGTCTCGTCTGGTGTCCAGTCTCCCAATTGGTATAGCTTTCTCTCCGTCTCTCTTTGCTTGCAAAATTCTTATTGCCAAAGCTGAGGCAACAAAGTTGGTGCTTTGTCCAGGTCCAAAGTGGTTAAAGGAGCGAGCGCACATAACTTCTAACCCTCGCGAAACTTCATAGAGGCCAATCATCTCTGAGGCGGCTTTACTTACGGCGTAAGGCGAAGCTGGAGCAAGAGGAAGGGACTCGTTTATTGGTAAATCTTCATGACTTACCTTGCCATATACCTCGGCGCTAGAAACGGTCAGAACTTTCTTTACTCCTGCTTGATGGCAGGACGATAAGAGATTCAGTGTTCCTTCAGCGTTTACTCTGAAAGTGCTTCTAGGGTTATTCCAAGAAGCTCCAACATCAGCTTGCCCCGCAAGGTGATAGACGACCTCGGGTCTAACGGAGATGAGTAGCTCTTCTACTGCCGCTTGATCAAGCAGGTCAGGTCCTCCATCTGCAATATCAGTCGTTACGACATGGTCCCCGCAATCTGTCAGATGGCTTGCTAAATATTTCCCTACAAACCCTGATCCTCCGGTGATTAGCGCTAACACGTTTTTTTCAACAAATAAGACACAATCGAATTGTACTCGATCTCAATTTGGGATTTATATCGAAAAAAACGACTTTTTTGCGTAAATCAGGTCTAATTTTAGATTTTTTTACAAGAAATCTCTCGTGAGGGGGGCAGGGTACATGCTGAACTTCGATTTGGCGGTTAACCTTCGCCACTGTGGACGGTTCGCATTCGAGAGAAAACAAATCAGCTGAGAATGCTGTTGCTTATCCACCAGTAGACATCGTCGTAGTTGCTCATAATCCTGATGAATGGTTTGGGGACGTGCTTAATTCGTTTGCCATCCAGGATTATCCCGACTTTAACGTGATTATTCTAACTACAGGTGAAGAAAGACAAATGCGAAGTTTTGCTCTCGACTACCTACCTCAGGCACAGATAGTCTCCGTAGAATCAGGTCACGGTTTCGGTAGGAACTTAAATACCGTTTTGGGCCTTGAATCCGATTCAGCATTCTTCTTGTTCTGTCATCATGATGTAGCGCTTGCTCCAGACGCTCTCAGGTTAATGGTTGAGGAATCTCTGAGATCAAACGCTGGCATAGTTGGGCCAAAAATAGTTAGCTGGGACCGACCTGATGAGTTGCTTGATATTGGTTTTTCTGTCGACAAACTCGGATTCATGACCCCAAGAATCGAGCCCGGAGAACTAGACCAGGAGCAGCATGATTCGGTTTCAGATGTCTTTTTGGTTTCATCGGTAGTGGCTTTGGTTCGAGCAGACCTATTCCGAGCCATATCGGGGTTCGACGAAGAGATAGGGATGGTTGGGGAAGATTTAGATCTGTGTTGGAAGGCCCACCTAGCTGGAGCCAGAGTCGTCAATGTCCCTCTGGCTCTAGCTCGCCATCGCGAAGAAAAGGGTGAATATCGTATAGATAGAGAGGAAGAAAGGTCAAGAGAGCGGCATCGTCTGCGAGTAATTTTGAGTAGTTACGGCATTCTCTATTCCATCGCGATTCTTCCACAAGTATTTTTAGTTTCTTTTTTTAGATCGTTCGGTTCGTTGCTGGTAGGTGACTTGGGCCGTGTTCGGTTACTCCTTGGTTCGTGGCTATGGAATCTTTCACGACCTCGTAGCCTTTTCAAAAAGAGAAAAGAGATGAAGGCTATTCGACGTCTTCCTGATTCAGAGATTCGGTCTCTACAATCTCAGGGATATGCTTTGTTCAAGTCTTTCTTTAAAGATCAGTTAAACGAAGAAACTCGTGTTTCAGGAATGGTTCAAGATCGGGTTAAACGTTTTATAGAGTCTATTCGTGAAGGGCCATCAAGGGCTTCGTTTGCTTTCCTTGGGCTAATATCGCTTGTTTTTTTGTTTGGCAGCCGTCATTTAATTACTAGAAAAGTTCCTATTATCGGGGAACTTGTTCCATTTGATCTCAGTATCCAAGAGTGTTTTTCGCTATGGTTTTCTAACTGGTCGGTAACGGGAATCGGGCACGAAGCGACGAATCCGACTGCCTTAGGGATAACTGGTTTGCTAGGGATCTTTTCGTTTGGGGCGATGGGTTTTCTCAGGCTTATTCTCACACTCGGCATGCTTCCGATTGGGGTGTTTGGTGTTTGGTCTTTCCTGAAGCCATTTAATTCCCCATGGATTAGGGTCGTTGGCGCATCTATATACTTTGCTTCTCCCGTCCCATACAGTGCTTTACGTTCAGGATCATGGAGCGGGCTTATCTTGTATGGAACGCTTCCGTGGCTGCTTGTGTACTTATCTCAGGCAGGAAAGCTTTCGCCATTCGGAGCAGTGGGAGGGCCTAGAGGAAGGAATGTTTTGCCATCTAATTGGCTTCGGGAAGCTTTGGGGTTAGGAATTCTTATAGGTTTTATGATCGCATTTGTACCATTTGCGAGTATTGAAATTTTAGTTATTGTTTCCTCAATTTTTGTCGGATCGCTGCTGGCGGGATGGCCTTCAGGAACTATCAGGCTAGCAAGCGTTCTTAGCTTGGGCGCCATTATTGCGATTGCGATTAATCTTCCATGGCTTATCGATAGTGTTTTATTTGACCCGTCATGGGATTGGTTTGCTGGAACACGTCCCATATCAGATGTCTCTGGAAATCTTTCTGATTTTCTTCGCTTGGAATCTGAGAGTGTAGGTAATTCTGTATTTGGGTGGGGATTCCTTGCGATGGCAATCGTTCCTCTGCTTCTCGCAAAAGGTGAACGTTGGGCTTGGGCAGTCCGAAGCTGGGTAATGTATTTAGGAGGCATCTCCATACTTTGGGTAGACAAGAACCAGCTGCTAGATATTCCTTTACCTCGGCCAGAAGTTCTTCTAGCACCTGCTTCATTGGGATTAGCAGTCTCAGCTGCCATGGGGGTCGGAGCGCTACAGCGCGATCTGCATACTTATCGCTTTGGGTGGCGACAACTCGTTCCTATCAGTGCATTAGCTGCTTTTGTTTTAGCGGTACTTCCAGTTTTTGGAAATTCATTTTCAGGGGATTGGGGTATGCCTAATGACGAACTTAATCAAGTTCTCGGACTTCAAGAAAGTGAAACGGATCAGAATGGACGCGTGTTATGGGTTGGTCATGATGATCTACTAGCTGCTTCAGGTGAGTCATTTGGTGAAGGTCTAACGCTTTCAGTTACTGCTGGCCTTGAATCGTCGTTTTTGGACCGATGGGACCAGGGGGAGAGCATCGGGGACCCCTTACTTCAAGAGGCTGTGTACTTAGCATTAAATGGTGGAACTACGAAACTAGGTCGCCTGCTCGCCCCATTTGGAATCAGCGATATAGTTCTCGTTGGGCGCTCTTCTCCTCTCCCTTCCAAAGGGCAGATTGAACAATTACCTACATCAGTAGAATTAGCTTTGGGGCGCCAGCTTGACCTTGTAAGGATCGAAGCTTCTCCTGACATAATTCGATACAGAAATGTCTCTGCCATTCCTGTAGCTGCAGTTCTGCCTAGAGGTCAGACGGTTGGAAGGACGCTTAGGTCCTTTGCTTCCGACCCTTCACCGGACAGCGGAATGGGGATCTTCTCATATGGTTCCCCTATTGCATCGTTTGAAGGGTATGTCGGAGATAGCTCAGAGGTGTTTGTTTCGGTTCCATTGAATAGCTCATGGGAACTTTTAGTTGATGGGGTGGAAATTAAGCAAGAGGTTGCCCTTGAGTGGGGTGTGGGATTTCAACCAAATCAACCTGGAGCGTTTGAGTTGCATCATAAGACCCCATCGAGCCATAGATTAATAATTTCCCTGCAAGCGCTTCTTTGGTTATTAGTGCTCTTAGCCTTCCTTAGAGCGAGTGTTGGGTCAGAGAGGTCTTTACTGTGAAAGTAACTCGCTGGCCTGCATTAATTGTGTTTGTTGCACTTATTTTCGGTGGAACGATTTCGAAAGTATCTGAAGACTCGGTTGAGGAGTCGGTAAGTTTAGGGCGTGTAATTAGTTCAGCTGTGGGTTCAGAGTCCGACTTGGTCTCAATTTGGTATTGTGTTTCAGGAACCGTCGGTGGAGCGGGTATTGCAGACCACCAGATTATTCTTGGAAACAAGTCAGACATAGTTGCTGAAGTGGCACTAACCGTCACACCTGTACTAGCGCCGCAAAGAAGTTCTTCTGGAGATGATCGAGATAAAAAGAATGTTGCTCCTGAGGTGATCCAGATCGAAACTATTCAAGCCAGTGTGGAAGTCCCTCCGAGGTCAACGAAGACGATAGTAGTTGCCGACCTTCCAAAAGTTTCCGGAGAGTTCGCATCCGTGATGCTTGAATCGAATGTCGGTGACCTTATAGTAGAGCACCGTGTTATCGGGGCTACTGGTAAGTCTCAATCCAATTGTCATTCTGATGCATCCGAAGATTGGTACTTCGCTTCGGGGACGACCAGAGATCAAGCACGTGAAATTATTTCGGTTTTCAATCCATTCGCTGATAGTGCTGTAATCGATATGACCTTTGTAGCTGATGGTCGCGTGCGTCGTCCTGACGCATTTTCTGGGCTTGTTATTCCGCCCAGAACGTTGTTGCCTGTGGATATTACTGGGGCAGTAACACTATCAGATGTTGTAAGCTCTGAAATTCATGCTAGGAACGGGAGGGTAGTTGCTGAACGCCTTTTGATCTTTGGGGACGAAATTGCACCTAACGGACTAAGCCTCGAAGTGGGCTCACCTAGTCTAGCTCCAATATGGGTATTCCCTGGAGGAATAGACGGCTCTGTACCATCATCGATTCAGGTGTTTAATCCTTCAGAGATAGAGGAGGTGAGTGTCGATATAGAAATATATTCTGACTTCAAGAATTCTTCCTTCATCGAACCTATAAGTATAAATATAAGTCCTAGTAGCACCGAAACAGTTGTTCTAGCGGGGGAGGGAGCTTTAAACATCTCACGAAACGCATATGACTTAACTTCTCGCATACCTCAGGGGGTTCCTCACTGGATCGTTGTACGTGTAATTTCTGGACCTCCTATTGTTTCAGAACGTTTCGTTCTTTCCGACGGTTCTTCTCCGCAAAATACCGGTTCAGGACTTGGAGTCGATGTGGTAGCAAGTTCACACAATTTTATCTCTATTGGGGGTGATGACTTAGTTGCGATATCACACACCTCTGATGATCGCTTGACCCAGATCAAGATCCTTGCGTACAGTGGCGGAGACGTATACGAGTCTCTCCCTTTCGAAATTTCCGCAGTTTCTCGGAAAGTTATTAGCCTTCAACAGTTTGGAATCCCTAAAAATTCTGTAATTCAGGTAGTTTCTTCAGAGCCAGTGCTAATTGAAAGATATATCGACTCGGAACAGGGTGGATATTGGACACGAGTAACGCCGGAAGCTTCCTCAGCGGGTGAACCGAATATTCCCTTGCAATAGACGCACAATAAGGAAATTCCCAAAAGGTAGTAGAAACAACGAACTGTCTCAGCTCCTATAGGGCAGCAATTACATCCGATATCAACTCTTTAGGGGGGACACCTGCATATGACCATATCACAACGCCTTCGGAGTCAGCGATGAGAACGATAGGGACTGACTCAATGCCGTATCTGTTATGAAGGGTTTTTCCCTCTGGGAAGTTCACCTCTTGGATATGAATGAGGCCGGTTTGTAGGTCGCTTAGAAGTTCCCGAACCTTTTTGCAAGATGCGCATGACTCAGAGGAAAAGAAAACCAGTAGCCATTTCTTCTCAGGTATTTCAAAGTCGCAGCGGTCTATTTGAATCGGGAGAGAGCTTCTAGGAACTGAAGGGCTGTCAGTCCGCCTGTTATTAATTAAGTAGGCGACAACTGTCGCGAAGGCGGCGAGAAGAAGAGCCAAAAATAAATTGAATAGCATTGAGTCTCGTAGGTTGGGATTTCTTTAAGGAGTTTCTTTAGGTTCTGTCGGACTACTGTAACTTTGCAAAGCAGGAACCTCAGCTGATTTCGGCCCAGAGGCGTTTTCAGATTCAGTATCCTCCTGTTCAGATACCATCGCTTCCTCATTTAAGATATGTTTTACATCCTCGGAGTCGATTGTTTCATGTTCTAAAAGAGCATTAGCGAGATTATCTAGCTTCGATCGATTCTCAGTTATTAGGGTTCGGCATCGAGCTTCAGCATGCCGAAGAATTTCCTCGATCTCTGAATCAATTAGATTTGCCATCTCATCGCTATAGTCTCGCCCGCGCCCCATGTCTTCGCCTAGGAAAACTTGCTCATGTGATCTCCATGCCATCGGGCCAACCCGGTCGCTCATTCCCCATTCGCGAACCATCTTTCGAGCCATTTCAGTGGCGCGAGATAGGTCATCAGCAGCACCACTAGAAACCTCGCCAAAAACTATCTCTTCGGCCATGCGACCACCGAGCATCTTTACCAACTCATCTTCAACGTAACTTTTCTTTAATAAGTACCTGTCCTCTTCGGGAAGGGTCATTGTTACTCCAAGAGCCATTCCTCTAGGTATTATTGAAACCTTATGTAATGGATCAGCGTTTGGAAGAAGTACAGCAGCTAATGCATGGCCACTTTCATGGTATGCCACTCGCTCCCGCTCATCTTTATTTAAGACAGTCGCTTCACGTGTTTGGCCCATAAGAACTCGATCTCGAGCCCTTTCAAGATGCTCGCTTGTTACAGCTTCGTCACCATCTCGCACCGCTATTAGTGCTGCTTCATTCACTAAGTTTGCTAAGTCAGCGCCGCTCATCCCAGGTGTACCACGGGCAAGAAGACTTAGGTCTGATCCGTCTTCCATTTTTTTCCCTTTTACATGGACATCGAGGATTTTCTTTCTATCTTCAAGTTCCGGGAGAGAAACGATTACCTGCCGATCAAACCTTCCTGGCCGTAACAGTGCAGGATCAAGAATGTCTGGCCTATTTGTCGCTGCCATCATCACGATTCCTTCCGTGGCTTCGAAGCCATCCATTTCAGCAAGCATTTGATTTAATGTCTGTTCCCGTTCATCGTGTCCGCCGCCTAGACCAGCTCCGCGTTTTCGGCCTATTGAGTCTATTTCGTCGATAAAGATTATTGCTTTCCCCATTTTTCTTGCTGTTTGGAAAAGATCTCTTACTCGACTAGCTCCAACTCCCACAAACATTTCCATGAAGTCACTACCAGTCACTGATAAGAATGGAACTCCGGCCTCACCAGCTACGGCCCTAGCTATAAGAGTTTTTCCAGTGCCTGGAGGTCCGACTAGAAGGACGCCTTTGGGGATTCTTGCGCCAATAGCCGCAAACTTTTCTGAATCTCTGAGGAAATCAACGACTTCTTCAATTTCTTGTTTCACACCCTCGTAACCTGCTACATCTTCAAAAGTAGTAGATGGCCTTTCGGTGGTGTAGGCCTTCGCTTTTGATCGACCGATAGACATGATATTTCCCATTTGTCCTTGCGCTCTTCGTTGAAGCCAATAGAAAAACAGAAGAATAAGGGCAAGGGGACCCAGGACAGGGATAATAAATCCTGTCCAAATGTTTGATCCAGGCGTATGGAATGCAAAAGCTGGGATTTTTGTTAAGAATAGGTTCTCATCTTCACTAGATAGTTCTATGGGGCCTGAAGATTTGAGTGACTCTCCGTCAAGTGTGGTTGCTTTGATCTTTCCGTTGTTGTTATTAAACTCTGCCTCAGTTATTTCTCCTGCAGCAACCATCTCACGGAATTCTTGAAATGGAATTTCATTTCCGTTATCTGATCCAAAGATGTTTGGATAAAACAGGGCTACTAAAAGGGCAATAGCGAACAGGTAGCCAATTCTCTTTCCCCAAGGGTTGGGTTTGTCATCAGGATCCTGTTGATTCTGCTGCTGGTTTGGATCTGGCGGCGCCGGAGGTGTTTCCTCATTCATAGTTACATCGTAGTGGCATTATTTCCGGTTGGATCGTGTCTAGAAGCAAATCCTAGGGAAGAGCTAGAAGAAAGTAATCTAGTTCTTCTTTCGAATAGTTATTCATAGCCGGTTTGGGGAGTTAGATTTGTTCTGTGAGTAAAATAATAGACAATGACTCTGAAAATAGTGAAAGTAGTTATGGATTCCCTAGTGCTGGAAAGATCGAGAACGATTGGCGCAGGTGGGGTTTCTTAGAAGTATTCCTGGGCCTTGTCTTCGGGCATATCCTTGCAGCGTTCGCCTATGTTCTAGCAAAGGGCATAGGAGGGTATGAGGACTTTGCTGAATACCCGCTATGGCTTGTATCAGTAGCTAATTTCCCGTTGCAGGCTTCCATGCTGCTTGCAGCTGTTTTGGCGGCGTCATATCGAGGGGGCGGGGTAGTAAAGGACTTTCTCTTCGGAGTGAAGCGTAACGATGTTTTTCTTGGAATTTCAGTTGGGGTTG
>MDSZ01010007.1_pt1 | contig 21080 bp, 22 predicted proteins | sample 811201 | NCBI WGS metagenome assembly MDSZ01 (sample SAMN05326647, study PRJNA326480) | marine metagenome | isolation source: seawater | place: Indian Ocean: North | collected 2010 | reverse complement strand
ATTATTTGGTAAAGCTTTGGGAAATGGATATGCCATCACTGCTGTAGTTGGAAAAAGAGGCATTATGGAATCAGCACAAGAAACTTTTATAAGTAGTACTTTCTGGACCGAGAGAATAGGTCCAACTGCAGCTCTTGAAACTCTTAATGTTATGGAAAAAGAAAAGTCATGGGAAAAAATAACAAAAATTGGACGAGATATTAAGAAAAATTGGAGGAAGATGGCAAGTGAGAACTCATTGGATATTAATGTTTCAGGTCTCGATGCTATGCCTAAAATTTACTTTAAATCTAAATTAAATAATGAATACAAAACTTTTATTTCGCAAGAGATGCTGAAAAAAGAAATACTTGCTTCTAATGTAATTTATACATGCACTAAACATGATAAAAAGATTTTAAATAAATATTATGATGTCTTAAATGGGATTTTTAAGAAAATAAAAAAATGTGAAAATGGGGAAGAGTCAATAAGCAAATTGTTAAAGTCGCCTACATGTATATCAAATATTAGGGATGCGTAAATTATAAATTTTAAAGATGAAATAAAAAATAATTAAGAAGATTAATGATAGGAAATGAAATACATAATTTTGCCCGTGAGCTTTGGGGTATAAATAGAAGTATAACTGGCGAAGGTGTGAGAGAAACTTTAAAAAAAATAAATAATCACCTACAAGATATGACTATTCACTCAGTTTCTTCTGGAAAAAAAGTTTTTGATTGGGAAATCCCTAAAGAATGGCATGTAAACGAAGCCCATATTATAACTCCAAGTGGCAAAAAAATATGCGATTATTCTAAAAACAATCTACATCTATTGGGCTATAGTATACCTTTTGAGGGTAAACTTCTTTTAAAAGAATTAAAAAAATATCTCTATTCGTTGCCAGAGCAACCAAACGCAATCCCTTACATTACTAGTTATTACAAGGAAGAATGGGGATTTTGTATTTCACAAAATGATTTAAATTCACTAAAAGATGGTGAATACATGGTTAAAATTGATAGTAAACTATTCAAAGGCAAACTTAACTATGGTGAGCTTATAATACCCGGAAAATCTAAAAAGGAAGTTTTTTTAAGTACATATATCTGTCACCCATCGATGGCAAATAATGAACTATCCGGCATTACAGTTACAACATTTTTGGCAAAATGGTTATTAGGATTAAAAGAAAGAGAATTTACTTATAGAATAATTTTTGTTCCAGAAACAATTGGATCTATAGCTTATCTAAGTAAAAATTATAAAGAAATGAAAAAGAAAGTCATCGCAGGTTTTAATATCTCTTGTGTTGGTGATAATAGAACTTTTTCATATTTACCCTCGCGCAATAATAAAACTTTAAGCGATGAGGTAGCAAAACATGTGCTCCATTGGATCTACCCAAATTTCAAAAAATATTCGTGGTTTGATCGAGGCAGTGATGAAAGACAATATTGTTCACCGGGGATTGATTTGCCCATAGCCTCAATATTGAGATCTAAATATGGAGAATATCCAGAATACCACACATCTCTAGATAACCTTGAAAATGTAGTTACACCGGAGGGACTAGAGGGAGGATATTCTGCTATTCAGAAAGCACTTGAATTGATTGAAAAAAATAAAACGTACAAATTAAAGATACTCGGTGAACCACATATGAGTAAAAGAAAACTCTATCCCACAATTTCAACAAAAAAAATTAATAAAAATATAAAACTAATGATGGATTTTATCAGTCAATGTGATGGGAAAAACTCAGTTCTTAAAATAGCAAATCAACTCAACGTTCCTGCTTGGGATCTTTACGATCAAATAGAAAAGTTAAAGTTGAATGATTTAATTGTAGTTCAAAAGTAAACATGTCAAACACAAAACATTACCTAACTTCAAATTTTAATTTAATACATACACATTCCAATTGGGAAAGTCTTAAAAAAGAAAATACGTATATTGATAAAAATTATAATGGTTTTTTGTTATCTTTAAGAAAAAAAAATTTAGATATTTATAATTTTTATCATTATATTTTTTATATTGATGATTTCAATTATAAAAGGACTTTAAAAGAGATACAAAACCTAATTCAAGTTATAAAAAAAAATAAAAATAAATATTTTTTTCTCTATTTTTTCAATAATTTTCATGAAAATCCAGTTATGGAAAAAGGTTTTAATAATGAATTCTTAAATTTAAAATTTAATAGTGAAAATATTTACTCAAAATTTTATAATAAAATTTGTGAAAAACTAACTTCTGAAAGAAATAGAGTATATATTAAATTTCCTTTCGAAATAAAATTTATTAATTTTATAACTAGGGAAGTTAAAAAAAATATCAATTTTTTCCTTTCTAAACCATACAAACTAATAATTTTGGATTGTGATAACACATTATGGGGTGGAATATTAGATGAAGATGGATATGAAAAGATAAAATATGATGGAGATGAAGTTGGTGAAATTTTTAAACAATTTCAAATTTTTTTGAAAAAAAAAAGGGAGGAGGGTTTTATACTTACTATCTCTTCAAAGAATAATGAACAAAATGTTTGGAAAGTAATGAAGAAGAGAGGAATGATTTTGCAAAAAAAAGATTTTATAAACTCAAAAATTAATTGGAAAGATAAAGCGATAAATATAAGCCAAATTATAAAACAACTTACATTGAGATCTAAGGATTGTCTTTTTATTGATGATAACCCTGTTGAAATAAAAAAAGTAAAATCAAAGATTAAAGATATAAATATTATAAGTGCAGATAATCCAATGCTAACACTTAAAAAAATTTATAATGATCCCAGATTATTCAAAAATAAAATTTTAAAAGAGGACTTAAATAAATATAAACAGTACGCTCTTAAATCAAAATTCGAAGCCGTTTCAGAAGATAATTTACATTCAATTCAATTTTACCAAAAACTAAAGCAAGTAGCTACTTTTGAAAAAATTAAAGAAAAAAACTTTGATAGAGCTTTGCAATTATTTAATAAAACTAATCAGTTTAATTTTAGTCTTAATAGATATAACTATTTATCTTTGAAAAAATTAGTCAAAAATAAAGCATTTTCTTTGGAACTTGTTAACTTTAAAGATAAATTCGGGGATCACGGAATTATTGGTGCATATATCATCAAAAAAAATAAGCTCAAAACTGAGATAATTGATTTCGTATTAAGTTGTAGAGTATTAAATAGGTATTTAGAGGATTTTATAATCTTTAAAATTATGAAAGAAAATCTAAATAAAAATTTATCAATTAATTATAAAAAAAATAGTGTCAATCAAGATTTAATACCAAATTTTTTAAAAAAAGAATTTTTTTCACTAAACTTTCGTAAAAAAAATCTCTTTAATTATAATATTAAAAATATAAAAAAGTTTAATGAAATCAAAAAAATTTTTAAACAGAGATCTTAAAATACTATTCAAAAAAGAACTTAAAATTTCTGTCAATGATAATAGTAAAATTCATGATTTCAAAAACTGGGATTCTTTGGGAAATTTTAATATTCTTCTATCTGCGGAAAAAAAATTTAAAATTAAATTTTCTCATCAAGAATTTAATAGTTTAAATACTTTTAAAGGGATATTGAAAATTGTCGACAAAAAGTTTAATCGAAAAAAAAATTAAAAACCTATTTACGAAATTAAAAATTAAATCAGGTGATAATATTTTAATACATTCTAATTTAGCAGGTTTATACCAGTTTGATAAAAAAAATTTGAACAAAGCCATTTGTAAAGAATTTTTTTTTTCACTTCATAGATATATTGGGCCAAAAGGTACTATTCTTATTCCAGCTTATAATTATCAATTTACAAAAAAAAAAAGATATAATCGTCTAAAGACTTCATCTGAAGTTGGAGAGTTTGGAAACTGGATGGTCGAGAATTTTCCATTCAATAGAACTAATGAACCAATATTTAGTCATTTTGTGTTTGGTAATTATAAAAAAAAAATTTTCAATTGTTCAATTAAAGAGGCTTTTGGAAAAGAAAGTATTTTTAATTTTATTCATAAAAAAAATTTTAAAATTTTATGTTTTTGTTGCTCGCCTAAAAATATTACATTTATTCATTTCATAGAAAAAGCTAATAAGGTTAGTTATAGGTACGAAAAATTTTTTCAATCAAAAATTTTTGAAAATAACAGTTACCGATCTCTTAGATATAAGTATTTTGTTGGAAAAAAAAAATTTGATTACTCCATAAAGGAAGAAAAATTAATTAATGCTATAAAAAAAAAGGTAATTAGTAAAAAATTTGGAAGATTTATATGTTATTTAATTTCTACGAAAAGTTTATATCAAACAATAAAATATAAACTAAAAAATAATGACCATTATTTAATAAAATGAAAATTGGCAAAAAAGAAGTAAATTTTTTTAAAAATTTATCTGGTGATAAAAATTTGATACATACCAGTAGAAAATTTGCTAAAAATTTTTTTTTCAAAGAACCTATAGTGCATGGTGTAGATTTAGCAATAAGAGGTATATGCAAGTTTCTTAAAAAAAAGAAAAATAATATCATTATCGATCAAATAAAAATTAACTTTAAAAATTTTACCTGCATTGATGAAAATTTTAAAATACATGTTAAAAAAAATAAGGTTATAATTTCAAATGCTTTAAATACTAAAATTGAAATTGACATTTCATTTAGAAAATCCAAAAATGACATAGATAGCTTAAAAAAAAATCTTGGACATTTTAAAAAATACAATTATAAAAATTTAATTAATTCAGAAATCATAAGTCAGTTAATTTTTATATCTAGATATGTAGGCTCAGTAAAACCTGGGAATGGGTCTTTAATACATAAAATAAGCTTAAATTTTAATAAAAAAAATATCCCTAATAAAAAGATAAAATTAATTAAAAAAACTAAAACAGTTTTTTTAATAAAATACGTAAAAAAATTCTATTTAGTAGAAATCATTGCAAGTAAGTTGATACCTTTTAAAAATAAATTTGAGAAACCAAAATTATCTTCAAAAAGTTTAAGGATAATTAAAAACAAGAAAATATTAATATTTGGTGCCTCGGGAGACCTTGCAAAACTACTTGCTAGAAGGATTATAAAAAAAGATTCTTTAATTTATAAACATAGTTACAAAGTTAATTTTTTTTATCCAAAAATATTACAAAAAGAAATTAATAAAATAAAAAATAAAATTTACAAAATTAAACCAAATTATATTTTTTATTTTTCTTCTCCAACAATATTTAATAATGAAAAAAATAGTAAAAAATTGTTTAATTTTTATAAAACAATTTACGTAGATTATTTTAAAATAATTCTCAAAATAATTCATCAAAATAACTTTAAATGTAAAATTTTTTATCCATCGACTTATGCTTTAAACCAAAAAGAAAAATTTAAGAGATTAGAAAGTTATTTAAAAGCTAAAGAAAAAGCAGAAAGAGTCTGTGATACTTCTAAATTTAAAAAATTTGTTTGTTGTTATAGATTGCCTCAGCTAATCTCTAGATCAAACTATAATATGCTTGGTTTTTATGAGGGTGAGAAACTTAGTGCTATTGATAGCTATTTTGACAAATTTTTTAATAGTAATTAATTTGAAATTTTCTTCAAATATAAGTCTGGTTGTCTTTTTTTTGAAATAATTATCTTTTTATATTTTTTATTAACTGATAAAAATTCTCCAATTGCTTTACATTCTGACCATTTTTGTTTTAACCCTTGATCAAAAACAATTATACCACCAACAGAAATATTTTTATCTATTGATTTTAATGCACATAAAGTTGGAAGATATAAATCCATATCAAAGTATGCTAATGAAAATTTTTTATTTTTAAAAAAACCTGGTTTAAGTTTGGTTGCATCTTGCTTTATGACACTAACATTTTTTAATTCAAAAAAATTTAGGAAGGCTTCAATTTGTTTTTTGTTTCCTATATATTGATCTTTAAACTTTTTTGAGAATTTCGTGTCTTCTTTTTCATAGTGAATTAAACCTTTAAAATGATCTAACAAATATAATTTCTTCTTAATCTTAAATATACTTAATATTTTTTTTATAAGTAAACTTGTATTACCTTTGTGTATTCCAAATTCTATAATGTCACCTTTAATAATTTTAATTTTATTAATTAAGTCAAAAATTGTTAAAGTTTTAAATAAATTACTATCTCCGCTAAAAAGACCATAATTTGTAATTAGGTCAAAGTCGTTAAATTTAAACTTGTTTTTTAAGCTGGTAATTTTTTGATAATTTTTTTTTGATAAGTTCATTATATTCAAAAATTTATATGATTATTTAACCTAATTTCAAAGAATGTTTAATAAAAATTTAAGATCAAATATAAAAACTTAAATTATAATGTTTTAAAATTGAAAAAATTTTTTTATTTAAAACGTTCTTTTTTCAATAAGTTCACACAAGAGGTGTCCTAATAATATGTGCATTTCTTGAATTCTTGCCGTTGATTTAGATTTTATAATCAAATCCAAATCTGATTTACCTCTACACAAACCTCCGTTATTTCCTAAAAATGAAATTACACTAAGTCCTTTTTTTTTTGCTTCATGAATTGCTTTTAGAACATTTCTACTATTTCCTGAGGTTGTAATAGCTACCAATACATCACCTTTTGTACCAAGACCTTCAATTTGTCTAGAAAAAACATTTGAATAACCGAAATCATTTGAAATACAAGTTAACGATGCTGGATCAGATGTTAAAGAAATAGATTTAAAAGATTTTCGTTTTTTTTTAAATCTTCCAACAAGCTCCGCTGATAAATGCATACTATCTGATGCACTTCCTCCATTTCCACACCAAAAAACAGTTTTTTGATTTATTAATGCCTCAGAGATAATACTAGATGCTAAGGTAATTTGGTCTTTAAAGTTTGAAGTAAAAGTTTTTTTTAATACCCTGTTATGTTGTAAAAGATTATCATCAATCAATTTTTTAATTTTTTTCATATTCTATTTTAAAAGTTATTTAATTTTAATTTTACTAAATTTTGTAATTTAAATTTAAAAATTATTACAATACTTATCATAAATAAAAATATAAAGATCGATATAGTTTTTAAGTAAAATCTGATTGTATCTCTATAATAAATTATATTTTTAGTTTTAGGGTCTATTTCAATATATAAGAAAGTTTTATACATATCATCAATAAATCCTTTTTTTGATTTCCATCCATAATCGTATAAAAATGGTAAGACTATTTTTTTTGATTTATTGGAATTATTTGTAATTTGATATTTGTTTAAAGATAGCCTTTCTATTTCAATTTCTTTGGAAAGAGTAAAAAGAGACTCTACACTTAATAAACAATCGACCATGGGGTAACTTTTACAATTGTTGTCCTCTAATTTATTTAAATCATTTACTATGACATTAGCCAGACTATTTCTTTCTAAAAAAAGGATATCATTGAATTGATTTTTTAAACGTGCAATTTCTTTGAATTTGTTAAAATCTATCTTATCAATTTCACTTTCAAAAATTAATAAGTATCTTATGCCAAATAAATCAAAAAAAAACTTATTGTTAATCTCTTCTAGTCTAGGTTCAATAGTTGAATACATTTTTCTATCTGATTTCCTGATTTGATATTTTGAAGCATTCTTAAATTCTCCGTTAAATAAGAAAATGTCATACTGAAAAAAATCAATAGGATGAAAAATATTTTCTTGATTGAAAATTCTTCTCTCTTTGAATTCAGTTTGATATAAAAATTTCCATATTCCCTCACTTACGTATGTTTTTCCCAAAAAATTTCGGTCATAATTTTTTTGTTTAAATAAATTGTAGAATGTTTGATTTTCATAATTAGTATTTTTCTTAAAAAAATTATTATTTGAACCTTTCAGATACGAATAGTGCATTTTAATTGTAGACGATAAATGCATGAAGGTAGATAAGAATGTAAAAATAACAACAAAATAAAAGATTTTTTTGCTTTTAATTTTAATTATAAAATTCCCAAAAATTAAAATAGAAAAAAAATTTGTGATATCTCTGATTGAATGAGGATTATTTATAATTGCAAAAGTTAATTCATTCAAATCTAATAAACTAAGAAATATCATTAAGAGGAAAATATAATTTAAATAAAATATTGATTTAGAATCTTTTCTCAAAATGAGACGAAAGGACCAAAAAAAGGAGAAATAAAAAAGTATTCCACCAAATGGTAATGTCCTGTTATCAAATACATCTGTTTTAGACAAAAAAGGAAAATCAAAATTTAAAAAATCCTCAAAAAATTTCAAAATAAACGCTACACCTGAAGAAAAATGGTAAAGATATATTTCTACTAGTAATGGTCTTATTCCCTCATTGAATAAAGAAAATTCATAAAATAGCCTATAAATTTTTTCTGTAAAAACAAGTATTGTAAGAGATAGGCCTATATAAAAATATCTTTTTTTAAAAAAAAAATATTTCTTATTAAAAATTACAAACAATAATAATGCAAAAGAAAAAATTATTATTTGAATAGGATGAGAATTTAGAAAAAAATAGATATAAAAAATCAATAATTTAAAAAAATTATCTTTCCTTTCAGTTTTTAAGAACTTAATCAAATAATAAAAGATTGGAACTAAAAGTGATAAAGAAAAAAAAGTTTTAATAGAGTCTCCAGTTATTAAATTTGCTAAAAATGTAATATTGAATGAATATAATGTGATTAATAAGTATGAATATTTGTAATCAAATAAGCTAAAAATTTTTTTGAAAAAGTTTAGTTGTATATAAAAACCTAATAAAATTGAAGTAAGATAAAACAAATGTATATTTTCAATAAATAAAGCGGGAGGGAAAAAAAAATTTAGTCCATTACCAAGTGGTAGTCTTGAGCCAGGACCTAACAAATCATGATAAAACAAAAATGGTGAAAATAAATTTTTTGCTAATATTTTTAATGAAAAATGGGTATGAGTATAATCTTCCATTCTTTCAGCACCCAAAAAATATAATGGAATAAAATAAATCAGTGAAATAGAAACTAAAAATAAAAAATCTTTTTGATAAGTTTTCATTTGAAATACATAATTTAATTTATCTTAAATTAATAATAAAATATAAACAATTCGTAGATAAAAATGTATAAACAAAAATTAATAGACCTTGTAATCTTGGCTGGAGGCAAAGGATCGCGTCTTGGATATTTAACAAAAAAAAATCAAAAGACTATGTTAAGTTTTGTAAAAATTCCATTTCTCCGTTATTTGCTGAATTATTATTGCAGATTTAATATCAATAAAATTTACATTATTACCTCTTTTAAGTCTAAAAAGATATTTAAAGAATTTCACAATAAAAAAATTAATATGGTAGATATCATTTGTGTCAATCAACCTAGGCCAAATGGTACAGCTAATGCTCTTAAATTAATAAAAAACAAAATTTCAAAAGAATTTATTTTAGCGAATGGTGATACTTTTTTTGAAATAAATTTAGATAAATTACTAAAAATAAAATTAAAAAAAATGCTTGGATGCATGGTGCTCACTAAAAAAAATAGAAATATATTTTCAAATAAATTAAATTCTTTATCTATTAAAAAGAAAATTATTTCAATAAACTCATCAAATCAAAATCTGGTTAATACTGGAGTGATGCTTTTATCTAACAAAATATTAAAATATATTGATAAGAATTCTACTTCTTTCGAAAATGAGATTTTAAAAAAAAAAATAAACTCAAAAAAAATTTTAGGGTATGAGGAAAATTCCTTTTTTTTAGACATAGGATCAAAAATAAATTTTAAAAAAGGTCAGAAATTGTGGATTAAAAAATTCAAAAAACCAGCAATTTTTTTAGATCGAGATGGAGTTATAAATGAGAACAAAAATGATTATAATTATAAAATTTCTAATTTTAAGTTTAAGAAAGGAATATTAGAATTAATTAAAAAGTTTATTTTAAAAAAATATTATATTTTTATCATTACTAACCAATCAGGAATTGGTAAAAAAAAGTTCTCTATTTCATATTTTTTTAAACTTCAAAGATATATAAAAAATATGTTTAACATAAAAAATATCAAAATTGATCACGTAGAATTTTGTCCGCATCATCCAAATGCAAAGATTAAAAAATTTAGGAAAACATGTAATTGTAGAAAACCAAATAATGGTATGATAAAGAAGATAATGTCTAACTGGATTATTGACTATGAAAAAAGTTTTATGATAGGTGATAAATTTACAGATGAAATGTGTGCAAAAAAATCAGGTTTAAAATATTTTGAATATCATGAAAAACTATATAAAGAAATTTTATAAACTTTAGTATGAAAAAAATTTTAATTACAGGAATATCTGGAATGGTGGGTTCACATCTTGCTGATTATATTTTAAAAAAAACAAAATGGAAAATTATAGGCGCTTGTAGATGGAGAAGCCCTTTAAATAATTTGATACATCTTTCTGATGAAATAAATCGTGGAAAAATTAAATTAAGATATTTTGACTTAAATGACTATTCAAGTATCTATCAAGTAATTTCTGAGGAAAAACCAGATCTTATATCTCATTTAGCTGCACAAAGTTTTCCAAAATCAAGTTTTGATGAGAGAGAAATAACATATAATACTAATATTTTAGGCACTGATAGACTATTAGATGTTATAAGGAAATGTAAGATTAATCCTATTATACATGTTTGCTCATCTTCAGAAATTTTCGGAAGGGTAAAAAAAAAGGATCTTCCTATAAAAGAAGAAAATCGTTTTCACCCAGCATCTCCCTATGCAATTTCAAAAATTGGAACAGACCTAATAGCTAATTTTTACTATGAAGCATATGGTCTAAAAATTATTACAACAAGGATGTTTACACACACAGGACCTCGTAGAAGTGATTTTTTTGCAGAATCAAGCTTTGCCAAACAAATTGCATTAATTGAAAATGGTTTACAAAAAAAATACTTGTACGTTGGTAATCTGAACTCCCTAAGAACTATAGCTGATGTAAGAGATGCTGTAGACGCTTACTTTAGAATTTTATCTAGACCTATCAAATTTGGTGAAGCTTATAATATTGGTGGCCAATATAGTTGCAAAGTCTCAGAAATAGCCAAATACCTCATCTCATTATCAACAGTAAAAAATATTAAAATTAAGCTAGACAAACAGAGGTTAAGACCTATTGATGCTGACCTGCAAATCCCAAGTACTAAAAAATTTTTGAAAGATTATAAATGGAAACCAAAAATTCAATTTGAAGAAACATTAAATGATTTATTAAATTATTGGAGAGATATAATTTCCAAAAGTAAAAGTTTTCCAAATAGATAAATGAAAATAAGACAAACAAAACTTAAAGGGGTATATAAAATTGAAATAAGTAAATTTTTAGATTTTAGAGGAGAGTATATTGAATCATATAATTTAAAAAAATTTTTGAAATTTAAAAAAATCAAGTTTATACAAGACGATTTTTCTATATCAAAAAAAAATGTTTTAAGAGGTTTTCATGGTGATAACAAAACATGGAAATTAGTATCATGTGTACATGGGTCATTTGATTTGGTGGTGTTAAACTACAATAGACTTTCAAATCAATATTTAAAGACTGTAAAATTTAAACTTTCTGATAAAAAATATGAGCAAATATTGATTCCACCTAAATTTGGTAATGCACATTTAGTTAAATCTAAAAAAGCAATTTTTCATTATAAGCAATCGACTTATTATAATAGAAGAGGTCAATTTACTATTAAATGGAATGACCCTAGACTTAAAGTAAAATGGTCTATAAAAAAACCAATACTATCTGAAAGAGATAAATAAAAATGATAATATGTAGAACCCCCCTCAGAGTTTCTTTATTTGGAGGTGGTCTTGATTACCCGGAGTGGTTTAATAATCAACCAACTTCAGTTCTAAACTTTTCATTAAATCAATATACCTACATAATGTTAAGAAAACTAAAAAAGATACATAGTTATAGATTTAGATTAAGATACTTTAAAACAGAAGAGGTAAAAAATTATAGACAAATTAAGCATGGTCCTTACAGAGAAATTATAAAGTACTACAATTTAACCAACAATCCTTTAGAAATTACTTATACTGCAGACTTACCAGCCTTATCTGGATTAGGAAGTAGTAGCTCCTCAACAGTGGGTCTTATTAATGCATGCAATGCATATAATTCCAGGGTAATGGGCAAAAAAGAACTTAGCCAAACAGCTATAATGGTTGAAAGAGATATCTTAAAAGAAAATGTAGGTTACCAAGATCAGATTTGTTCTGCTTTTGGTGGGTTAAATGAAATTTATTTAAATAAAAACTCATTTCAAGTAAATCCAATATTAAATAAAAATATTATAAAAACTATAAATAATAATTTTTATCTTTACTATACGGGTGTTCAAAGAAAATCCAATAAGTTAGAGAAAACTAAAATCAACAAAATAAGAAAAAAAATTGGAATTGAAAAATTTAATGAGTTACATAATGTAACTAATAAAGGAATTAAACTTTTCAAACAGAAAAATTTAAATTTAGATAAATTTTGTAATTTATTAAATTTATCATGGAAAATAAAAAAAGAAATAACTCCAGAAGTAAGCTCAAATAAAATTGATAGAATTATAAATAGAATCAAAAGTTTTGGTGTTAAAGGAGCTAAATTAATCGGATCTGGAAATGGTGGTTATATTCTATTTGTAGCGAACAAAAAAATAATTAATAAACTAAAGAATAGCATAAATAACAACTACCTCATTCCAATCAAATGCGAATTTAGTGGTAGTCAAGTAATCTTTAACGGAAACTTTTCTGATAGCTAATTTTTATTAACACTATCGAGATACCAATAAATAGTTTTTTTTAAACCGGTTTCAATATTAATTTTAGGATACCACTTAGTTGTTCTTTTGATCAAATTATTTGATATTTTTCTATATGGTATCATGCTTGGTTTTGTTAGATTATGTTTTACAGTTAATTTATTGTTAATATTTTTTTTAATTAAAGATATTACTTTTTTTAAAGAAACTGATTTTCCGTAACTAATATTAATCACTTTTATTTTATCATTTTTAAATACAGCCAACATCCCATCAATAAAATCATCAATATATAAAAAATCTTTAATATCTTTTCCATCGCCCCAAACTTCCAAGTGTTTTTTACTATATATTGATTTTCTTATGATTGACGGTATTACTTTAGATAAATTTGGATCGAACTTGTCATGAGGACCATACAAATTACTTGGACGAACTACAATCGTTCTCATTGGTTTTTTTATTTTTGAATCATACATTTCACACATCTTTTCAGAAAAAAGTTTCATCCATGCCACGATATAATATTTTGAAAAAAATTTATAATTAACATCATTTTCAAATATTGTATTTTTTTTATTAGGATAAACTGTACTACTACTGATAAAACAAAGTTTTTTAACTTTTGCTTGATATGCCATTTCAAAAACTTTTGAATTCATAATTAAATTAGGGGTAAGATGATTTAAAGGTTTTTTTTCAATTATATCTGCACCAGAGGTATTAGCTGCACACATAAACACATAGTCAACACCATTGAATATTTTTTTGTTTTTCTCAAAATTCTTTAATAAGTCAATTTTTAAAAATTTAATATTTTTATTTTTTTTTTATTTTTGGTTTTTTAGTATTATAGGTTGAAATAATTTTACAATTATACTTTAATAATTTTATAATTAAATTTGTACCAACAAATCCTGACCCACCTAAAATCAATATTTTTTTGTTTTTAAAATTATGCATTAAATAAAAATATTCATTTTGATAAATAATTTTTTCTTTTTACGAATTCTTTACTATTAATGATATACCAGTCCCAAGTTTTTTGAAGACCCTCTATTAAAGAGGTCTTAGGATTATATTTAATTATTTTATTTGAATTTTTAATACTCATGACTCGCTTTGGCCAACCAGAGTTTTTTGAAGAGTCAAATTTATAATTAAAATCTAAAAATGATCTCAGCACTTTCACTAAATCTTTAATTTTATAACCCCTTCCCCCTCCTAAATTTAAAAAATCATACTTTCCTGTCCCGTAAATTAAAGTATTAATTACTCCATCTGCAACATCGTCGGAAAAAGCGAAATCTCTTATTGCGGATCCATCTCCCCAAATTACCACAGGATCTTCTTTTCTATATATTCTTCTTATTAAAGTAGGGATTACCATTGCATTTTTGGGATCAAAATTGTCACCTGGCCCATAAACATTACATGGTCTCACAACAAAGTAGTTTTTTAAATTATATTGCTTTTTGTAAGAAATGATTTGTAGTTCTGCCATTCTCTTAGCCCATCCGGGATACATATCCATAGGAGATTTTTCAATGTTGGCATTTTCCTCTTTAAAGACCGACATACTACTATATGCTCCTATAGAACTTGTATAAACTAATCTCTTAACTTTATTAATTCTACAAGCCTCTAGAAAATTTGTATTCATCATTAATAATGGGACAAAAAAACTAGCTGGTTTCTCTAAAGTAGCTTTTACAGAACCTTTAATTCCAGAAATATGAAATGCATAATCAGTTTTCTTAGTAATTTTTTTACAAAAATCAAATGAACAAAGATCACCATAAATATATTTTGCTCTTTTATCTAAAATTAATTTATCTAATGAAATTACAGTAACTTTTGCATTATATTCACATAATTTTTTTACTATGGCCCTTCCAATTAATCCTGTTCCACCAGTAACAATTACTTTTTTATTTTTATAAAAACTTTTTATATTTTTTATTTTCATAAAATGTTTTTTAAGAATTGCTTAATCCACCATCTATGACCAAATTACTTCCATTAATAAAAGATGAATACTCACTTGAGATAAAAAATACAGCGTTTGCAACCTCTTCAGGATAACCCAGTCTATTAGCAGGAATGTTTTTTTTAATGAAATCATTATATTTTTTCGGATTTTTTATCTTTTCCTTTTCCCAACCTGTATCTTTAATAAAGATTGGGCCAGGTGAAATTATGTTAAATGTTATATTATTTTTTGTAAAATTTATTTTTTTGGAGAGAGATTTCATTGTTGCCAGTTGAGCAGATTTAGCAGCGCTAAACCAAGGTCTATCTTCCTGAGTAAAATTTGTACTAGATGTGGATCCTATTGAAATTATTCTACCTGATTTTGACTTGATCATTCCTGGTAAAAATTTTTTTATTAAAAGCTGCAAACTTAAATTATTTTTTTTGTAAACCTCATCCCATACATTGTCATTTGTTTTTAACAAGTCTTTGTCACCCCATCTACCTCCACCACCAACATTATTAATAAAAATGTCTATCTTTTTGAATTTTTGCAAACATCGTTTTGAAAAATTATCTAAAAAGTTTTTATTTGTAGCATCCCCAACTTCAATCATATATTTGATATTTTTTTTTCTTAAAAAATTTTCAATTTTTTTAACTTTTTCTTTATCTCTTGAAAATGTTATAATATTTGCACTATATTCAGAAAATTTTTTTACACAGGATAATCCTATTCCATGTGTGCCTCCTGTAATAAAAATATTTTTGTTTTTAAAGTTAAATTTCATTTAATCTTAAATTTATTTTTAATTAAAAATGCAGATATTATTGTAAAAAGTTCTTGTAATCCATTCCAAATAGCGCTTGTGGCCGACTTTCCAGTTACCCTTTTTGGTTCATCACCAGGAATATCGGCATAGTTCAAATTATTTTTCAAAACTCCAATTGCTAATTGAGTATGAATTGCGACATTAATTGTATCTGCTCTTATACCAAGCTTATTATATAAATTTTTTTTAACACATTTGTAACCTCCAAGCACGTCTGTAAATTTCCCTCCAAAAAGAATATTTACTAGTTTTGTAAAAAGCCAATTTCCAAAACCACTAACTAGTGTATCATCGTGACTGACCGCTCCATCTTTATATCTTGATACACATACTAAATCATGTCCCTCTTTAGCTTTATTAATTAAATTTGGAAGAAGTTCTGGTATCATATTTTCATCTGGAGTAAACGGGATCACAATATTGCTACAATTAGATTTCTCGACACCAAGCCAGTAAGCGTCAGTTAAGTGTTTTCTTTTTACAATACGATCATACTTGTTATACAAATTTTTTTTTTTAATATGAACAATAAATCCTTGGCTCTCTAAATATTCGATAGTTCCATCATCCGATCCGCCATCAATCGCTAATAATTCATCAAACAAAGTTTTATCTATTCTTGGAATAACACGTTTACATCCGTCAATTTCATTTAATGAGAGTATGACTAGAGAAAAAGTTATTTTTTCATTTTTTGACATTTAAATATTGTTTATGAAATTAAAATTTATTTATCATTATAAAAATCACCATGTTCGACAAATAGATAAGAAAAACTACTTTTGTCATTATAAGCTTTTTTAAAAGATGGTAATATTTTTTTTGTTTCATTCAAAAAAACTACTTTTACCTCTTTTAAAATTAGTTTCATTTCTCGAGTGTAATCTTGAGTGTGCTGTGGCCCCCCATCTAATGGATTTTTTGAACCTATTGATGTTCTTATTATTACTTTTGGTCTCATCTCGTTTCTTGACATTTGCCTAATCTTATCAAGATGATTAACAAGCTGGTTCATTGCACAAATCAAAAAATCAAATCTTGGAAAGCAAGAAACAACTACATAGCCGTTTAAAGCCATTCCAATTGACATTCCCATTTGAACATCCTCAAAAACTGGCAATTCAATTTTTTTTTTTAAAGGAACGTTAATTAGAGTATTAAAAATTGCGTTTCCAGAATAAGCAACTGACTGACCTAAAAATATAGTATCTTTTTTCTTTCCAAGAAAAGACATTGACTTAACTAGTTCTTGTTTATATTTCATTAAAATAAAACCCATCCCCCAGTTCCATGGTGAGGATATTTCCTTTTATATTTATATTTAGTTATCTCTTTTGGAATTTTACTTTTTTTTTTCCAAACTTTATTAGTTGGACTATTCGTGCTCATATTATTATCCTCTACAACAAACTTTATTGGTAATTTAAAATTTTTAGATTATTTGTAACACTCATGAAATATTCCTGTTTCATAAGTCATATCACCTATAAATATCCAAACTTTATTTTTTTGTTTCTTTAATTTAATAGATTTTGCAACACCTAAAGCAATTGGAATTATTCCTCCAACAATTGCGGATGAATAAAATTTATATTTTAAGTTATTAATTCCCATACTCCTACCTGCAATAATTTCTTTTTTAAGCCAATTTTTAGGGATACCTTTTAATAAAGCATGATAATGATTTCTCCATGTTGAAAATACCCAATCATTTTTTTTAATCTTTTTAAAAATTTTGATTAGTTGATCTTCATTATTTCCAGAAAGATGAATAGGAGCTTTAATTTTCCCAGATTCATATATCTTTTTTATTTCTTGCTCAAATTCAATTAACTCATTTTTATTAAGCATAAAATTTAATTCTTAGAAATTATTTATAGTTTTATTAAATATATTGTATATGATCTTTTGAAAATTAATCAAACTTAATAAAAAAAATTTCATGAAATTAAGTAGTAGTATTCTAGCAAAACTATTTAGAACAAACGTTATTGAAATAAATAAATTTTGTAAAAATAAACTTAAAAATCCGTTAAATTTTCAATACCTTAATTATAAAGAAAATAATGATTTAATAATTACTATTTTGAATAGAATTTTTTCAGATACTCAAATTGTTGGGTCTCGTGGAAGAAGAAACAGGTGGTTTAAGGGATGGGATCAGACTCTTGACGATTATAAAAAAAATAAAAATATAAATTCACTTCTTCCCAAATTTTATACTGCAAGAGAAAATAAATTTTTTAGATTAGGCGGAAAATTTATTAAAGTTAAAAATCAAAAGTTTGAAATAAAAATATTAGATATTTATAGAAATTGGTACTTCAAAAAATATTTTTCAAAAGTAGACAACATTTATGAGTTTGGTGCTGGGACTGGACATAATTTGGTTGAACTTTCAAAAATTTTTCCAAATAAAAAATTATTTGGTTCTGATTTTGTAAGATCTTCAATCAAAATTCTTAAATTAATCACCAAAAGAAAAAAAATTAATTTAAATTCATTTTATTTTGATATGTTAAAACCAAATCATAAAGTTAAACTTTTAAATAATTCTGCAATTTATACATCTGGGGCTGTAGAACAATTATCTGGAAATATAGATAAATTTTTGAAATATATAGTTTTACAAAGACCGAGAATAATCCTCCACGTTGAGCCTTGTATTGATTTTTATGATGATAAAAATCTCACAGATTATTTGGGTAAAATGTTTCAAACAAGACGAAAATATACCTCTAACCTTCTCTCTAAACTTAAGAATCTAGAAAAAAAAGGTGATATTAAAATAGTGAAAGTGTGTAAAAGTCCGTTTGGCAGTTTAATGATGGAAGGATATAATTTAATAGTATGGAAAATTAATGATTAGTTATAGTATTAATTTAAAACGAAAATATTTTCATATTAATTCTGACACATTAGATTTAAAATATGTAATTTAAAAAAATAGAAATTTTATCAATTATGATTGTTTCTGATATCATAGCCAAATGTATTAAGAAGGAGGGTATAAAAGATATTTTTATGCTTACAGGATATGGCGCTATGTATCTAAATGATTCAATAGAAAAAGAGGGTATTAATTATATTGCTGCTAGGAACGAAGCTGCCGCGCCCATGATGGCCGAGGCTTATGCAAAGGCTAAAAGTTCTATAGGGGCAGTTTGTGTTACAGCAGGACCAGGCGCAACAAATGCTTTGCCAGGTTTAGCAGAGGCGTATGTTGACAGCACCCCAATTATAGTAATTTCTGGACAAGTGGAAAACAAAAACACTGCAGATTTTTACAAAAAATTAAATATAAGAACTTTAGGTACAGCTGAATTTAGCATTACAAGAATTCTTAAAAATATAACTAAATATTCGGTAAAATTAACTGATCCTAGAAAATGTCAATATGAAATTGAAAAAGCAATTTATATCTCAAAAAATGGAAGACCAGGACCAGTATGGATTGAAATACCTTTAGATATTCAATCTGCAAAAATTAGTCAAGCGAAACTAATAAAATTCCGACCTAAAAATAAAAATAAAAATTTTAAAAAATTCTATAAAAAAATATATTCTAAATTACTTAAATCAGAAAAACCTTTGTTTGCGATTGGAAATGGATTAAAACAATCTAAATCAAAAGTTATTTTTAGTAAAATACAAAATATTTTAAAAATACCCTATATAACAACTAGATTTGCTAATGATGTTTTTCCATATAAAGACAAGCTTAATTTAGGTTTATGCGGAATTAAGGGATTGCCACATACAAAAAAAATTACTGAAGAGTGTGATTTATTAATTGGTTTAGGCTGTAGATTTGCTCCAACTTTTTGTATGGGAAACCCAAAAGGTTTTGCAAAAAATGCATACACTATTTCAATAAATAATGATCCAAATGAACTTGGCCTTAACTTAAAAAAGATTGATCTAAAAATAGAAGGATCTTTATTAAAATTTTTGACAGGTTTTTATAATTTTTTAAAAAAAAATAAAAAATTTCAATTTAAGGATTGGCAAAGGAAATGTTTATTTGAAAAGAAAAATAACCATATTCCCAATATTTACTCAAAAAAAAATCCGATAGACCTATATAGGTTCATGCATGATCTCAATAATTTTTCACCTTCTAACACTATTATGATTACTGATGCCGGTTCAAATTATTACATCGGAGGACAAGCCTGGACATTTAATAAAGGTCAAATGGAAATTTCCTCTGCAGCAAATGCTGCAATGGGTCTTTCTCTACCTTTGTCCATTGGGGCAGCTGTTGCCAAAAAAGATAAAGTCATATTATCTGTCACAGGTGACGGGTCAATAGAGTTAAACATTCAAGAACTAAAAACAATCTCACATTACAAATTAAATATTAAAACTTTTGTAATAAACAACGGCGGATATGTTTCAATGAAAAAATGGCAAGGAAATTTTTTTGATGGAAATATTCTAGATTCGGAGGACCAAACAGGTGTTGGTACTTTAAATTTTAAAGATATCGCCAAAGCCTTTAATCTTGATTACTTAAAAATACAAAAAATTCATGACATAAAAAAAGTAATTAAAAAAATTTTAAAAAATAAAAAACCTTATTTAATTGAGGTATATACAGATCCCAACCAAAAAATTTATGGCAAAGAATTTTAGGGAAATATCAAACCAAGTTAGATGGGAATTTTTAGATTTAATTGAAAAAGGTTTCAAATATCATTTAGGTGGCACAGCCTCATGTATTGATCTAATGATAGTATTGTTTTATGGAGGTTTTATAAATCTATCAAAAAACAATAGATCTATTTTTCTTTTGAGCAAAGGCCATGCTCTTGGAGCATTTTATTCAATATTAATAAATCAGAAACTGGTTTCAAAAAAAAAATTAATAGAATTAAAAGATAAAGGTGAATTAGGAGGTCAGCTTGATATTTTTAAATTACCGAAATTTATTGATACAAATACTGGTTCATTAGGACACGCAATAGGTGTTGGAATAGGACATGCTTTGTCTAATAAAAAAAAAAAAATTTGGATTATTATTGGTGATGCTGAAATTGATGAAGGTTCAATCTGGGAAGCTCTATTTTATATTTCAGAGAAAAAAATAAAAAATTTGGTTATAATAATTGATAGGAATAAAATTTCTGCATCAGTAAAAATTAAAAAAAAAGAGATTTTTGATTCTAAATTTTTAGAAAAATTGAATTTTGAATTATCCTATATAAATGGTCATAATCATAATGAAATAAAAAGATGTTACGACAAAGTGTCAAAAATCAGAAAATCATCAATAATAATTGCTAATACCACAAAAGGTAAAGGACTAGGTATTGCAGAAAATAATCTCAAATATAGTCATCAAAGTTTGCCACCAAAAGAAATTCTGAAAATAAAAAAAATATATGAATAAGGTATTAGACGTAAGAGATATTTTTTTCGACAATATAAAGAAAAAATTTTTAAAAAATAAAAAATACTTTATCTTAACAAATGATGCTGATGTTTT
>MDSZ01065652.1_pt1 | contig 21082 bp, 22 predicted proteins | sample 811201 | NCBI WGS metagenome assembly MDSZ01 (sample SAMN05326647, study PRJNA326480) | marine metagenome | isolation source: seawater | place: Indian Ocean: North | collected 2010 | reverse complement strand
CCGCCGCGCCGTCAGCGGAGCCGCAGAGCGCTTCGATTATGCGATTGAGCCATTCTAGCTGGACCTCCTTCTCCGTGTCTCGGTTGAAGGTGACCTTCACATCGTTACCGACCTTTGCCGCCTCATCCTGCGCGGCCTTCGCCGCTGTCGCGTGGTTAGCGTCGGCGTCGGCGGCGCCGCGAACCTCGTGATACTTCTTACCCGCCGCCGCCGCCGCCGACGCCATCAGCCGCTCCAGGGCCTCGGCCTTCCGCCGCTTCTTCTCCTCGCGCTCCCTCTTGAATTCGCTGAACTCCGACATTCTCTTATTCACGCCATTGGCGACTGCTTGGGGAGCCGTGGCGGCGCGGACGCCGGCCGCGACGACGCGGCGGCGGCCCGATTCAGCGGTGCTGGAGAGGGCGTCCGCCACGGCTCCCCAAGCAGCCGTCGCGGTCGACGGCTGCGGCGTTGCGCCCTGCACCTTGCTCTCTGCCTTCTCCGCCCGCGTCGTCGCGGCCCTCTGCTCTCGGCGGGCTTCGTCGCGTTCCTTCGTCGCGCTCGCGAGTTGCTTCTTCATCTGCTCCTTCTGCTTCTTCGTTGTATCGAGCTCTTTCCGCAGCTGAGCCTTGTTCTTCGCCCCCGCCGCCTGCCCCACCGGGTCGACCCGCGTCTCCGCGTCGATCAGCGCCTTCTTGACGCGTTCAGGGTCTGCTCGAGCCGCCGCCGCCGCCTTGTTCCTCTCGTTCTTTTCTGCGAGCACAAGGAGACGTTTTTGATCTTTATTCGAATCCGCAGGCGCTATCGTCGCCTCTTCGACGTGCGCCTCGGCGAGCGCGAGAAGCGCGTTCTCGGCGGCGAGGAGGTCGGCCTCGCCGCCCTCGCCGTCCGATTTTATCATCTCTTGGAGTTCGGCGCGCATCGGGATGGGCGGCAGGTTTGATCGCGCGCGGTCGATCGCGGCGACGATATAAATCTTCTTCTTGGCCTCGCCGGTGTTGACGCCGACGCGCCGTGCTAACGCGTTGAGCTGGTCTCGGCTCATCTTCATGAGCGCGGCGCGCTCCGGGATGGACGGTGGCGCGGCGGTCGGATCTTTTGCTATATCTCTAATAATACTCTTATCTATATTCTTTAAGAAATATAAAATCTTTCGATATGCATATGCCTCACCACCAAAAGTTTGCGGCCGCGTTCTTGAACCAGGCATTTTATCCCTAATAAAAGGTATAATACTCGATAATGCATTAATGAGACCGATACTAATCATCGCGTAGTCGCGCTGCCGTGCCTTCGCCGACGCCGACGAGGCGTCGATCGCTCTGCCAGAACTGTCTTCGAACTGGGATAATTTCAGAAACCTCTGTATTTTCATAAACCTCTCTACTCGAGAATTCATTCTTTCAATGTTATCCTTGCTGCGCGCAAACGTACTCCTGTCAGCACCTTCGCGATATCCATCTGTCGCCGTGAGCACCGCGGGCGCCGCCACAGCCGTGGCGGCGCCCGCGGCGCCCGTCGCGGCGAGGGCGGCGGGGGCGAGGACGGCGGCGGCGGGGCCGAGGACGAAGGCGGTTGTGATGGCGGCGGCGGCGGTAAACACTCCCGCCGCGCGCGCGAACTGCGTTTTTATTGGGACGCGGTTGACGGCGGTCGCGTCGAAATTTAAATCAATAAAATAATTAATCACTAATACGATTGGAATCGGTTCACCGACGGGCACGACGCGTTTATCGATTGGGACATTTTTTTTATATATCTCTACTAATACTTCTTTAACTATCTTCATATCTGGTTTGTCAAGATCTTCAGCAAGTTCTTGTACAAGTTTAGTAAACCGCTCCTCCCGCTTTTTTTTCATAGTGTTCATCTCATTCGAAGTTAAATCGCCCATCGTGGTATTGTATTTATACTCAGTTTCCCGTAACATTCTTTCATATTCAATGAAAAGCTTTTCAAAAAATTGTGTAATTTTATCAATCTTTTCGGCATCACCTCCCTTCATTAAAAACTTTCTTTTCTTTTTTTTATTGCGAATACTTTTATTTGCTAAATGCCTTCCTTTCTTATTATTTCTAGAATTACTTTTATTATTACTTTCTCGTTTTTGCTTGACATTCACCTTAGATTCTTTTTTTTTATTAATTGCTTTTCCGATCTTTCCTCTTGATAGTTTCATAATATATATATATATATATATTGTAAAATTATAATTTATTTATTTCTACTATATATTATATGGGAAGCGATATCGATAGTGGTGATAATGATATATATATAGAATGTTCTCCTGTAGGAACAAGTGATGAAAATGTTTTAACAGGAATATATAAAGATAAATATATAAGATTAGAAGATAGAATTGATAGAGAATCTAATAGAGTTATTAATAAAATAAAAAAAATATTACAAAAAAAAAGCTGTAGCAGTGATACTTTTAGAGGTTATAGAGAAGGTAATACCGACAGTTGTGAAACTGATGAAAAAACTGATGAAGAAACCGAAGGTAGAGCGTCTTATTTATGGAGAAATACTAAAATAGCTGCTGGCGTTAATTGTCCTCGCAGAATCCAGGTAATAACAAAACAACTTCGTGAAAAGGATGTGCTGACAAACCAAAATGAATGGGGTCCGGCAATGGCAGATTTAAGTGCTTATAAAAAATCTAAAATTGGAGATTGGGGAACTATTGATAACCCATTATCGAGGCGTGAAACAGCAAAAAAAATTAGAGATGAATTTTGTGAAGGTGACAACTATTGTAAATATAGATATAATGAAAATGAAGGCCCTCTTTGCATTTCGGCATCTGAGAGTGTGTTTAAAAATATTAGAAGGTATATTAGAGAAATTTATAAAGCTAAAGTTAATGAAAACATAGATTGTATTACAGGCTTATCGATAGGTTTAATTTCAATTATAATGTTTAATAAATTACTAAATAAATTAGAAAATAAATCTGATATAAAGAAATAAATTAGTGTAATAACCTAAATTGTTGTATACAATTCACTGGAACTTGATACTGAAGAATATTTAGGCTGTGATATATTATTTTGTTTTGAAATAGGCAACATATTCTGTACAGTTTCTTCTTCTAAACTCTGATAGTTATTAACTTTTTTTTTATTAACTATTGGTTTACTTTCTTTTGGCATAACTTTAACATTGCTAGGTACTACACTATTAGATTTGGCGCTGTTCTGAAATATAATATATAAAAATATTACTAATAATATACCTATAACACTATTAAATTTAAGAAAAAAAACTAATAATAAAATTAATGATACAAACATTCCTTGAAATGATGTTAAAATTTCTTGAACATCGTTAGGTATAGATTTATTCATAGACATAATTATTAAAACAAATAAAAACACTCCTAGAAAGATTTCATTAGTATCGTAATTTTTATTTAAAATTTTCATATATTTATTATAAATATTATATTTTCAAAATTGAAATAAAAATATAATATCAAGTGATATAGCAATGGCCGAAACATACTTGGGAAATAAAGGATATTCTATATATAAAAACTCTATATCTGTAAAAGAACAGAATTTTATAAGAAATGAATTAAATGTAAAACCATATGTTCCTAAATCATCAATTAATAATGCCATAGAGTTTCCTGTTTATCGTGAATCTGATCAAAAATTATATGTTCCCCGATTTTTTGGAGAAAATTTATATGGAAAACCAAGTTCTACTAAAATTAAACCAGGATTAGATATTTCTTTAAATTTCACAGGTAAATTAATGGATTTTCAAATACCTATTATAGACGCATATATTAAAAAAGCTAAATCCTGTGGCGGAGGATTACTTGAAGTAGGTTGTGGTTGTGGTAAAACTGTAATGGCACTAAATATTATTTCTATTCTTAAAAAGAAAACACTTGTCATGGTCCATAAAGAATTTTTATTAGAACAATGGGTTGAAAGAATAAATCAATTTTTACCAAATGCTAGAATTGGACGAATACAAGGACAAATAATAGATACTGACGATAAAGACATAGTTATAGGTATGATACAATCATTATCGAAAAAAAAATATCCTCAATCTGTTATTGATGAATTTGGTCTAACAATAATAGACGAAACACATCACATAGCTGCAGAAGTATTCAGTAATTCTTTGTTTCAAATAGTAACTACATATATGTTAGGATTATCTGCAACAATGAATAGAAAAGATGGATTATCTAAAGTGTTCAAGATGTTTTTAGGAGAAGTAGCATATAAATATAAAAGAGAAAACACAGATTGCGTTTATGTTCAAGGATTACATTATACTACGAACGATGATGAATTTAATGAAACACTATATAATTTTAAAGGTCAAACACATTATGCACTTATGATTAAAAAAATCTGTGAATATAATCCTAGAACAGAATTTATTTTATCTACATTGAAAGATGTGATAAGTGATCCGATAAATAAACAAATAATGATATTAGCTCACAATAAAAATTTACTTAGTTATTTGTATAATGCAATAAAGCATAGAAATATAGATACCGTAGGATATTATATTGGTGGTATGAAGCAAACAGATTTGAAAGCGACAGAATCAAAAAGAATTATACTTGCAACTTATGCTATGGCAGAAGAAGCACTAGATATTAAAACATTATCCGCATTAATAATGGCAACACCAAAAACAGATGTAACACAAGCAGTAGGAAGAATATTAAGAGAAAAACATGAAAAACCACTAGTTATAGACATTATAGATACACATGATGTGTTTAAAAAGCAATGGAAAAAACGATTAACATTTTACAAAAAAAATGATTATAATATAGAAGAAATATCAAACGGAATAAAGATAAATGTAAAAAAAGAAAAGCCTGTTATAATAAAAGGAAAGTGTTTAATCAATCATTTTGATGGGAACCCACCCCTTAACTAGCTGATTATATTCACATAGTATTTTAGACTCTTTTTTAATTATAAATTTATCTAAATTCACATTTTCAAATTCATCTTCATCATCGCTTTCTTCTATTTTATCTAAATCAGTATTTTCTTTAATATTTCTAAATATACTATTCATCATAATACTTGTTTTATATGAATCGATGTATGCTATACCTTTATATTCTTCTTTACCATTATTTTCAGTATATAATTCATATATATCAGATTTTACTTGTGGTCTTGCTATAAATATCATTTTTTTATTTTTATTAATATAGTTAACATTTATAGTTTCGCCAGATAAAGGTCTCATTTGCACACAATAAATGTTATATTTAGAATTCCACATCATCTTATCAAATATCTGTTTATTAGTATGCATTATAGGTAAAAAAAATGTCATTTGATTTTTAACATAAACTTTATTGCATATATCATTTTTAAATAATTTTTTGAATAATTCTAGCTTATCTATAAAATAAACATTATCTAATTTTTTACCTTTATAATAAAGAATATTCTCAATTATAAAATTTCTGCATTTATCTTTACTTATTTGTATAGTTCCATAAAATATAGTACCATATGATAATTCAGAATTAAAACTGCATAATTCTGGCCATTTGCACAAATTATATATTGATAGATTTCGTATATTTATTTCCATAGTTAAACACACATTTTTATCTCCTACATACGTAAACCATGCCAAGTATTTTTTTCCATAAGGTATTGCGGTATAAAACTCACTAGGAGCTTCCTTATGTGTAATATATTCATAAGGAAGTTCTATTTCAGGTAAGGATCGCAAAATTTGTTTATTGATCATAGTTAATTATAATAAGATGTTTTTATATTATTTATAAAATGTTCAAGGTTTTATCATAATACTCTTTAACTATTTCACAACCCTTAAATCTCCTATTTAGGTTCTTACATGCCAATGCGGTTGTACCAGCTCCCAAAAATGTATCCAAAACCAAATCTCCTTCATTTGAATGTTTTTTAATTAATTCTTCGAATAATAATAAACTCTTTTGTGTAGGATGAAACCTAGATTTTCCTCCTTGTAATGGAAATTGATACAAAGCATTATCATATTCGCTGTTAAATGTAGGCTTTCCACCTTTTACTCCTAATAAAGCCACCTCTCTACTATTCGTTAAATAATTAGTTTTTGAATTTAAAGGTTGAGGATTAGTTTTTATCCATTCGATAAACCTTAATTGTTTAAATTTATGTTTTTCCATTATGTCTTTAAGTATGGTAATTTTCCAAATATCAATAAAAATTATTAATGTACCACCTTTTCTAAGTTTAGCATGATACAAGGCTATAAATTTATCTAATTCTTCTAATGTAAATTCTTTGTCCCATTCACCGAAATCAGTTTTAACAGCATATTTTTTACCATAAATAGAACCATATTTTATGTAATTGTTTTTTTTGATATCATCTTCGATATTATTAGCAGTTTTGTATTGTTCCCATTCGGCTTCGGTTTTATCATATACTATATTGTGTTCTTCATTTTTTTTTATTTTGTTATAATGTGCGTCCATACCAGAATCTCTGGAAATAATGTAAGGCGGATCTGTCAATACTAAATCAACAGATCCATCAGCAATATCCTTCATGTATTCAAATCCACACTTATTTTGTACGTCTATTTCATTCATGAATATAAATATTATAGAATTATTGTATTTATTTCATTTTCTTGAAATTCTTTAAGTTACTTTGAAATATATTTAAAATTAAGAAATGGCTATCCCTATGGATTTATGTAGGTAGATAAAAAATAAAGGTTCCCCTTAGATAATCAATGAGGTAAATAAGAAAAGTCTATTGATTCTGGATTTTCAGTGTGACCCTTTTTTTTCTATTTTTATATTTGAAAAAAAATTTTTGATTTTGGACAAAAATATTTGTCCATTTTCAGATTTTCCTGACAAGAATTGTGAAAATTTTAGGATTTTTCCATTTAGAGCATAATGCTCTGTTTTTGATTTTAAAATATTTTTTTTTGTTACCATAAATTTTTTTTATTAAAAAAATAAAATATAAGGACAATTTATGAATGGATAACAATTGGATAACAATGGATAACACAAAAAACCCCAAAAAATATGTGTGTGAACTTTGCACCTTTTATAGTGACAATTTAAAAGATTATAACCGTCATTGTAAGACGATAAAACACGCTCAGTCACAAATGGATAACAAAAAACCCCAAAAAACCCCAAAAAACCCCAAAATACTTTTTATGTGTGATTATTGTGAAAAAGGTTACAAATATAGGTCAGGTTTATCAAAACATATGACAAAATGTAAGGTATATAATGAAACAAAATCGAAGGAAAAAGGAGGTAAAGAAAAAGATGATATGTTGATTCACATGTTAGATAAGAACAAGGAGTTACAGAATATAATAGTTGAGCAAAACAAACAGATATCAGAATTAATACCGAAGGTAGGAAATACAACAAATAACACATTTAATTTAAATGTATTTTTAAATGAAGAATGTAAGGATGCTATTAATTGGACTGAATTTATAAATTCTATAGAATTTGAGTTGAGTAATTTAGAGGAATTAACAAATACAAATATTACAAAGAGCATAACAAATGCAGTTTGTAATAAGATCAATGAGTTAGGAATATATAAAAGACCTATACATTGTTTAGATCAAAAGAGACGTAAATTATGTATAAAGAATGAGGAAGAGTGGGAAAAGGATGATGATAAGGTAACATTATTGATGGATAAAAGCGATAAGGAATTACAACATAAGTATGTAATTTTGATGAATAAATGGGAGGAAGAACATCCGGGATGGGAGGAAGATGAAAAATTGGTTGAAGAGTATATGAATATGTCAAATAAGGTATATGACAATATAGACAATAAGCATAAATTAGAGATATTGAAAGATATATCAATACCTAAACAATTGGTGTAGTATCATTAGGTGACGAATTTTTAAGAGATATATTTTTAATATAATTTTTAAGTTCATTTTTCATATTATCGTCTTCGTTTGCTAAATTATTAGTTGTTTCATTTTGTGTATTGATGACATTAAACATGTCGTTATATTTTTCATTTGTGGTTGTTACTAGATCTTTAACCTTAGGAACAGTAAGATTATTCTTAAAGAATAGATAAAGATTATGAGATAAGAAAATAAAAATAAATGATAAAATGGCAGTTTTAATAATATTCATAAATATAGTTAATATTAGTTAATACAAGATATTAACTCATTAATTTCATCTTTTATAAACTGATTATTAATATCGGTTTCATTTGTTATAAAATAATAATCATTGATTTTGCCATTAGAATATATTATAATTAATGATAATATAGATTTAGGTGATAATTGAATAGTATACTCGGTACATTTAGAAAAATAATGATTATTAGGAATTTGAAATACTTTTTCTTTTGATATTTTACTTTGGTCACAAATGACATCATAATTATTAATATATTTATAATAAGTGATAGGGTTTTGATCTTCATAAAAATTAAGTCTAATTATAGAGTTATTTTCTATTATAAATATTCCTTCTTTAGAGTATATTTTATTAAAATTATTAGATTTGATATAAAGTTTATCATTTTTAATTATGTTATTAATTGTTAGATTTTGAATATATAACTTCATAAATATTAATAATTAGGTATAAACTATTTAAACCATTACTATAAAATCATAGTAATGGTTAAAATTCTAATAATAGATAAATTAGGTAAAATAAATGAAATAGAAATAAATAAATTAACAAAAGAGGATTTATATAAAAAATGTAATTATCGTAAACCAAAAGATTTTGAGATGTTACATAAATGGACAATGAAAGAGTATATAATAGAGATCTATGGTAAAAGAGATGGTAAAGCAGGACTTGAGAACAAATATGAATTTCCACCACCTATAGATAATGAATTATATTTTGGAAATTTAGCATTAATCAATGTAGACAATAATGGTTTAATATTAGATATAACTGAGGGTGAATGGTTAAAATTATATGAAAAGATGTATGGTGGTTTTGAGAACTTAGCTGATACTGCCAAAGAAGACGAATTAGAAGAGGATGAACTTAAAAATATTCCAACGAGTATGAAAACAAGTGGTGGGTATTTAAAGGATGGGTTTGTAGTGGATGATAATGAAATATGTAATTATGATTCAGAGTTGGATTATGAAGAATATTCATATTCTGATACAGATGAAGATTAATAAATTGATTATATTTAAATATATATTATCAAATATAATCAATATGATAGAGATAAATGATCCTGATAAATTTAGAAAAAATGTTGTTAACAAAATAAATATTATTGTTAAACATATTAAAATGAGCAATAATATAGAAAAAAGTATATTTAATGCATCTTTAAATCAAGCAAATAAATTGAAAGTTATTAAAAAATGGAATAATAATAGTTTTGTAGAAATTTATATATTAATTTTAAAAAAGATTTTTATAAATTTAAAGAATGATAATGTATTGAGTAAGATTAAAAATAAGGAAATAGATGCTTGTAAGATAGGTGATATGACACATATAGAAATATATCCTGATATATGGAATGAATTGATTGAGAATAAGAAGAAAGTTGATGAGAATAAGTTTAATGGTAATATCACAGCTACTACAGATAATTTTACATGTTATAAATGTAAATCACAGAAGTGTAGTTATTACCAATTGCAAACTCGTTCTGCAGATGAGCCTATGACAACATATGTTGATTGTTTAAATTGTGGTAATAGATGGAAATGTTAATAAATTGAATTAAAAAAAAGTATAGATATAATAATAATAATGAGTGAAAAAGAAGAAGAATATGTATCAGATGGGGATGATAATTCTGTAGATGTTCCAGATGTGGAAGACTTAGATGATGATCAGGCTGATGTTATAGATGATATAGATGATATTGATGATGTTGAAGATGAGGGGTCATTAGATGAAGATTTAGAGAATAGAGACGAAACTGATGATGATAAACCAATTAAATCATCTATAAATGTAATAGATGATGTAGATGGAGATGACGAAGATGATAACGATGATGACGCTTATTATGATTATGATGAAACAGAAAATTTTGTTAAGTTTGATGATGAATTAAAAAATAATTATATAGAAAATTATCATCCAGAAGAAGTATCTATAAATTATGATGAAGTTAAAGCTTTATGTAGTGTTACACGAGATAGAGATGGTATAATAGTAGATGAGTTACATAAATCGTTGCCTATATTAACAAAGTATGAATATACCAATATATTGGGTTTAAGAGCTAAACAAATAAATCAAGGATGTAAACCTTTTGTAAGTTTAGATAAAGAAATATTGGATGGATATTTAATAGCACAAATAGAATTAAAACAGAAAATGTTACCATTTATTGTGAAAAGGCCTATACCAAATGGTGGCATAGAATACTGGAGATTGAGTGATTTAGAAATATTAATTTAATCAACTTTCCAAACGTTATCACATACTGCACATAAATAAACATATTTAAGTTTATCGTCATCATATCTTACAGATATGATTTCACGTTTATCATCATCTTTGTTTGATAAGCATTCTAAATTAGTGCATTTTATAGTGGTAATTCTAGGTAGGGTAGGATCAAGTTTAGTATATTCATTTATATAATTCTCATATTTAGTATCATTTTTTTTAAGATTATTTTTAAAAATACATAGATTCTCGGCAGTGGGAATAGCTTCATTTCCACAATTTCTACAATAGTTTACTAAAACATTAGGATCATCTAAAGACAATTTTACAAATAACATATTATCGCATTTATTACAAAAATTCATATTATATTATGGAGATATATATTTAATTTATTCAATTTTAATATTATTAAATAAATCAATTATTTTAGAATAGTCTATAATAGAATTAAAACCATATATTTTAACACTTAATTGTGGTTTAGAAATTTTATACTTTTTTTTAATTAATTTATTATTTTCATTAAGTTTTTGTAAAATCAAATCTCTATTTTTTTTAATGTAATTATTCATTTCTTCTTTGAATAATTCCGTAAATATATTATCTATATTATATTGTTTTATTAAGGCATGTTCATAAGATTTATATGTAACTATTTCATTATAGATTATGAAATCTTCGTGTGTTTTATTAACACCGGGTTCATTTAATAGTGGTTCATTGTTTAATATGCTCAAAATGGTGAGTAATATAGATTTAATTGTTTGACAAGATGACCACGATTCACCTTTCCAGGTGTTAAGAACAGATAAACAAACTTTACCATCTCTATATAAATTAGGATTGAACCTAGTTTTACCATCATTAGTATTATAAATAACTTTAGGTGGTGCCCAAGGATAGTTGTGAGGAAAATTAAATTCAAAAAAAAAGAACCCATTATAATAACATGAATCTTTAGGTCCTATTATCATAGCATGCCCTTTTAATATATTTTCATTATCGTGTTTATAATATATGTTATGTTCAGTAAGAGGATCAACTATTATATCTTTGACATCTTTAATTATTCTTTTAAATGAATCTTTTGATATAACCTTATCAGTCATACCTTATTAAGTGTTATATTTTTATATTACATTATAACTATAAATAAAATTGATATTAAAATTATTTATAGTTATAATATAACATGTCAAAAAATTACAAAGATCTAACTGAGTTCTTATTGATTCATCGTGCTGTAGATAAGACAAAAATTACACATACTAGAATAGGAAGTAAGAATGACAATATTCATGGTGGAGCATATGAAATAAAAGAAGAGGATGTAAGTACATTTTTGGATCTTTATTATAATAGTGTTTTCAAAAAGAAAAAAAAGGAATATTTAACGGAGAAACAAAAAGAAGATGGTGTATTGGCAATAGATTTGGATTTTAGATATGATGATAATATAGATGAGCGGCAACATAATAGTGATGATATTATAAATCTGGTAGACTTATATGTATCAAAATTGAATGAATTAATAGAATTACCATTACATTTTAATATATTTGTATTTGAAAAACCTTCAGTTAATAATACACCAGATGTTACAAAGGATGGAATACATATTTTGTTTGGATTGAGAATAAAAGATGAAATGAAGATAGCTCTTAGAAATCGTGTTTTGGAAGAAATAGAAAATGTAGTAAATGAACAGCTTAGAGATTTATTAATAAATGATTGGAATTCTGTTGTGGACGAAGGTGTAAGTTTGGGGAAAACAAATTGGCAATTATTTGGATCTAGAAAACCTAACAATGATGCTTATGAACTAACATATTACTATAAGTGTGAGTATAATAAAGAGATTAATGAATGGAATATAGATAGTTTTGAGGTAGGTGATTTTGATGTAAAAAAAAAATTGAGTGAATTAAGTGTGCAACATAATTACTATATGTGCAATATGAAAGATGATGTTAAAGATGAATTTGAAGAAATTAAAAGTAAGAAAAAGAAGGTTTTAAAAATTCAAAATAATAATGGAATAATAAATTATGCAGAGATAAATAGTGAAGATAAACTGGATGCAGCATTAGAAAAATTACATACAGAATGTGAAAATAATCCTAAAGACTATAAATTAAAAGAATTACACGACTATACTATGATTTTGCCCAAGAAATATTGGGGTCCTGGTAGTTATGATAAATGGATAAGAGTAGGTTGGGCACTAAGAAATACAGATTTTAAGTTATATATAACATGGTTAAAATTTAGTTCACAATCAAAAGAATTTAAATGGACCGAGTGTATAGAGCTCTGGAAAAAATGGTTAAGTTTTGGTATTATAAACGATGATGTTTTAACAGATAAGTCGATATACTATTGGGCTAGACAAGATGCCTTGGCTGAGTATGAAGAAAAGAAAAAAATGCATATTAAATATTATATAGACATAACGACAGAAACAAAATCAGAATATGATAAAGCCAACGTTTTATATCAATGTTATAAAGATAGATTTATTTGTGTTAGTATTAAAAACAATATATGGTATGAATATAAAGAGCAGCGTTGGTTTGAGATAGATTCTGGAATTACCTTGAGAAATAATATGTCGAATCACATTTTTAACCTATATATGTTAGCGGTTAAAGAAAATACTGGAAAATTGAATTCTATGGATCCAGAAACACAAGAAGCAGGATTTTTAAGAGACAAAAATAAGAAACTTACAGAACTGGCTTTATCATTTAAAAAAACTGATAAAAAAAATAATATAATGCGTGAAGCAAGGGATATATTTTATGTGAAGAATTTCCTTAACCTGTTAGATAGTAAAAATCATTTATTGTGTTTCAATAATGGTGTAATTGATTTTAATGAAAATATATTTAGAAAAGGAGTTCCGGAAGATTATACATCAAAATGTACAAACATAGATTATATTGAATTAGATGAAGAACGTGATAAAGCTATTATTGATGAAATAAATATGTTTATGTATCAATTATTTCCAAATGCAGAACTTCGAAATTATATGTGGGAACATTTATCATCAGTTTTACTTGGAAAAAATACAAATCAAACATTTAATATTTATACTGGTAGAGGTAGAAATGGAAAGAGTAAATTGGTTGAATTAATGTCAATGGTTTTAGGAGACTACAAGGCTACAGTTCCGATAACACTTATTACACAAAAACGTGGAAGTATAGGTGGAACATCATCAGAAATAGTTCAATTGATGGGTGTTAGATATGCGGTAATGCAAGAACCATCGGTGGGTGATGTTATTAATGAAGGTATAATGAAAGAAATAACTGGTGGAGATCCTATACAAGGCCGTGCATTGTTTAAAGATGCAGTAACATTTATTCCACAATTTAAACTGGTTGTATGTACAAATCATTTGTTTGATATTAAGAGTAACGACGATGGCACATGGCGTAGAATTAGAGTATGCGATTTTGTATCATTATTTACAGAAAACCCTGTAGATGGAGATGAAGAAAAACCTTACCAGTTTCAAGTAGATAAAAATATAGATATAAAATTTGAAGAATGGAAACAAGTTTTCATTGCAATGTTAGTAGATAAAGCAATGAAAACAAAGGGAGAAGTTAAAGATTGTGATATAGTATGTGCAAAATCTCAATTATATAGAGAAACTCAAGATCATTTTGCAGAGTATATAAGAGACAATATTAAAGTGGTAGCAGATGGTCGAATTGAAAAACAAAAAGAATTGAAAGATAATTTCAACGAATGGTGGAAATTAAATTATGGCGGTGCACCACCAAATGGTAAAGGTTTATTTGATTTTATCAACAATAAATATGGTAAATTTAAAAAGGGTGTAGGTTGGACTGGTATTTCTTTAGATGATGAAAATGATTATGATAATGAAGATGATTTTCATTAATTATTATGAATAGTTGAAGGTTTAATATTTTTGAGCTCTTTTGATGTATATGTATAAAAATCAGTAATATAATCTATTGTAAATGGAAAAATAAAAATAGCTGCCAATACTAAGAGCAAAGGTTTTCTAATTATTTTTTGTCCTGAAATAACAATTTTTATTATTAATACAAAAACTAATATAAAATAAAATATTTTGAGAAGATAGATATAGTTATCGTATTTATTATTATTAATGTTGTAATAATATTTTTTTCTTTTATTAATATTGACATCAATTCCTCTATTAACTATTTCATTATCAATCAAGTTATTTATCCATGGATTGTCATATATATCATCTTCTAATTTTTTAACATTATTAATATTTTTTGCAAATCTATAAGGATTTACTTTTGAACCACTCATATATATATATATTAAGATAATCTTTACATAACTCCTAAACCAAAAACATCGCTTCTTAGTTCATTCCACGTTAGCGATTTTTTTAGATCTCCATCCTGCTTGCAAGCGCCAGGCCATATTTCTTTATAACCTTTTTCCATGTCCTCATCAGTAGGACATGGTAGAACGCTATTATTATCAAAAGATGGAGCAGTTCGGTTCCATACGTCCGCGTCAGAGCCATCATCAGACGCACTTAAACTAGCAATTCTTTTAATAAAATTAGGACATGGTAAGCGTTTTTTACAAACTGCTGTGCAGTGATTTTTTATTTTATTCATATCAGCAATAGATGGCATATCTCGGTGACATTTCTCAGATAATTCTTGGCCACATGCTGCTCTACAATAATATTGTAAGTGTGATAAATCTCTATCTTCATTCCAAGTTGTAGATGGTATATAACTATCTGATGAAATGATACTTCCATGCTGTATATAATTACCATTATCATCAACATCGGTAACAAAATCATAGGCGGCATCACCTCCATTAGCATCTACATAATTCCAATTATACTTATTAGTTACATCTGTTGAGATGTTTACATCTGCGTCGGCATGACAACGATATGGTGCAAGAGCATAATCTTCATAAGTCCGCGCCCCTTCTTGATCATACATATTACATGATTTACAAAAAAACTTGGCGGCCCATTGAACGTCTGATTGTGCACATGGATTTGGCTTTGACATATTATTAGTGGGGTCTTCTAATAGATCAGGACGATCACTCCAAGCACTATTTTCATTATTAATATTACTAGCTTTATTACATATATCTTGGCACCAGCCGATCCCATTAACATCTCCTAGAGCCGTTGTGTACTCGCCGTTCAGCTCCCATGTATTGTATGGATTGCGAACGCTGCCGCTCGTGACGCGCCCGGCGCTATAAAAGTGAGTGCCAGGCGGCCCCGCGCCTTTCCAATCCCAATCCTTTCCATTAAATATAGGGTCTGATATAATATTTACGATATTTTGACCCCACTTGCTAGAATCTTTCGGCTCCTTTATATGAGTACCATCATTATTAGTAAATGTATTCATTCTAATTGAATTAAATCTACTTATACAAGAAGCATCGTTATGACACTTGAAAAATCTATATGGTCCACAATTAGAAGATTCTGGAGAAACAGGTTCTGTTGTGAAATCGTGATCTTCTGCTGAGTAACAATCACAATTAGCAGGATCAATAATTCCATCTTCACATTCATAACCTTGATTAGTTGCAGCAGGAATTAAGCTGTCGTGATATAGTTCACCATGAGTTATACTACTTAAACCCTCTTTAACATTACTAGTGAAGGGTTCGGTGGGATTGTAGCTGCTATCACAATAGTTCGAATATTGATTGATACCATGAGGGACATCGGCGTTTAAAGGATCGCCATGACTTGCACATGTTGGATCGCATTCACATCCACCAGTATTCCTACATTTTTCACAACAATATGCTGCAAGATTCTGGTTCCATTCATCTAGTGGATTATTCTTGCCAGTCAAATGAACGTTAAAAATTCCATTAATTTGTTTGTTACAATTTGGTGAAAGACATTTAAATCTTTTTTTCTTGCATTCAAAAAGATCATCTGGTGAAATAGACCCGCCGTTGAAATCACACGTCGCTTCTAAATTAGGTTCCTTTAATTTTCTAAACATATTTATAAAAAGTATAATATTAAATAGTAAAAATATTATTGTAACTTTAGATTTAATATTAATCATTTATATATATATTTAAAATATAATTATTAGAATAATTATATTTTATTAGAAGAAGAGAAATCTTTGAGGCTGTGGCCCTTCAATAGTGGTAGTATCTATATTTACAACTCTATTTTGATCATTAACATTGCTCAAACTGAATTCATAGTCTTGATATCTGCCAGGGTGTTTGAATTCATATTCATCAAAAATAACAACACTTCTTCTTGACACATCAAAAATTTGGGTTGCTAGTCGTACTAATATAATGACAGAGATAATTATAACGAGATATTTGCTATACTTGTAAATTGAATCTGGTAAAAAATCTCCTAAAATAGTTATAGCAATAATAATAACTAAACCTACTGCAAATTCAAACGCTATTTTTTTATATTGTGCATATTTAAGCTCATAATATCTATTAATTTCAGCAGTTCTTCTAGCGTTTTGTTTCATTTCTTCAGAAAAATTTGTTATATCAACATTATTAGTAGTGCCACTCATATATATATATATTAATACTATAAATTATTTGTTATACAAATAGGAAAACCATTATTATTAATATTATTAGTAAAAAGAAATAAAAAAACATCCAAATTAAATTATTAGATCGTTTATTAAATGAATCATGATTTGTAGCGTTTATCATTTGTAATTTTTTAAAAGTAGTATTATCTCTTAATCGGCCGCCACCATCATATATATCAGAGTTATTTTGATTTAAAACTAAGTAATCATAAAATTTTTGGTCATATTTTTCCATATAAATTATCTAAAGATAAATAAATAGAAATATTGCTATAAGTAGTATTATTAATAGTGTAAGTAAATATGAATATATCATATTATTTCTTAATCTTTTTTCAACGCCTTTTTTATATTCAATATTTCTTTTTAATTCAACAAATGGATTTTCCTGCCAGTTATTATCTTCATTACCTGAATTCTTGGATAAAATTTTATAAAGCTCATTACTTTGTCTAAAATCTGTGAATAATTCTCTTTTTTTATTGGAAATTTCTGTTACGCATTTATTTTTTTTTGAATTGTCATAAAATGATGTACTTTTATTGGAATACATATTATTGGATATTGAATTAAATATTTTATCAATATTTTTATTAAGATCTATAAGACCATTGTAATATTCTGTATCATTTTCAATTTCATATGTTTTATTTAGTTTATTACTTAAATTATATAAATTAATATCATCATCTACAAAATAATTGTATTTGTTACATGTATCAATATAGCTAGTATATTTTTGATAATCATTTTCTCTAGTATTGTACATATATATATAGAATTAATATTTTTTTACTAAGTATAACAAAAGTAAAATTCCTATTATTAATAATATTATCTTAGTTCTTTTATTAAAATATGGTTGTTTGGTATCATCTTTGTCTTGTGCGGATTTATCTTTTTGAGTTTCTAATTTATTCCATTTATCAAAATCATTATATGATATATTTTTACTTTTAATGTAATTTTCATTAGGTGTCCAGCTCCATAAGCTGTTCTTTAAATTTCTACAAGTGTTTGCGTTTTCTTGTTTTATATAATTTATATTATTCGGTAATTTATCACACAAATATCTTTGATATTGTTCTAAATGAACGTTCATATAGTCTAACAAACAAACTGCTTTGTCATCTTGATTTATTGGATCACTGTCGTCATCTGTAGCGGAATACCCTGAACATAGAGTATTTATGGATGAATCCATGTTCCTATAAACTTGGTGTGTATAATCGCCGCCGATGGTTTCAAGATTATCAATATTCAAATTTCCAAATCCTACATAACTATAACCGTTATCTATATCGGATTTGTGTGGCGCTAGAAATATGGCTGGTATTTCACCCTCATTTAAATCATATACGTCTTGATAATTTTTACCAATACTTTTTCTTAAACCAGTATTATATTGATATATAAAATGGTTCGTGGAATCGCGATAATTATCGAATATGTCGCCGTTAAACTCATGACTGAGTTCTCCATCACTATAAAATTTTTTAACAAATACTTCCTCATCATAATTATCTTCGACTACACTAGCGATTTGATCATTTATTTGATCATTTCTATTACTAATTAGACCGGATTTAAAAATAGTAAAAGTGTCATTGTACCCATTATCATAATCAGATTCATTATTACAAGCATTCTCCCAAGATAGCTCACGGTCTTTAATATCGTTAACATCGTAAAGATTTGTTATATTGTAATCAGTAGTATTAAATAAAATATCATTATAACTAAAGTCTATAGTTTTATCATCGTTAATAGTTATACTGCAATTTATATCATTTTCTGTAATAGTCAGAATATTATTATTATCTATACTATAAGTACCTTCATTATATAAGGTTGTATTTTCTATTGCAACAAATGACCCGTCGTTCTCGCCGGCCGTGCGATAAAAATCTATTGTATAATGCCAATCCGTACCATTATAGGAAATATCTATTCTTTTATTATGTAAATTATCATTATTCTCTAGAAGACTTTCAGCCCATGTTTTAATTTCATGATAGTTATTGATTGCGCTACATCGATTCATAAATTGATTAGTTAGCGAATATTTTATATTTTTATTTGTCTCATTAAAAGTGTTTATGTATTTATCATATATATTATAATCATTAGCGTTTAATGACGCATCTTCCCAATCTTTATTTGAATTATCCCATCTTTTATTAGGGCCTCTATAGTCAGGAATACAATTGTATCCTAAGTTAGAATTTCTATCACAGCCTCTAAATGAAGCTCCTTCTCTTTGCCCTTTAAATCCTGCTATAGCATCATAAGGTTCTCCTTTAGCGGCAGCAACAGCAGCAGCAGCATTACTGGCTTCTCTTTCAGCGGCAGCAACAGCTTCATCGGCTTTTTTTTGAAGCTTTTTATAATTAAGATGTTGCAAATCTTCCATTTTGCTGTGCGCTAACAAAGATTGTTGTATATCTGAAAAAGAATGTGTATTATCTAACTCAGATTCTAGATGATCTATTTTTGATCTAATCGACTCAACTGCTGATGGTGGTCCTCCCCGTTCCAGGAACAGCCGCTTGAGCTTCCGGGCCGCATCTTGTGACTCCTTAGCAATTTTAGAGTTGTTCATACTTTGTTCAGTTACGTCTTCAACCGTATTATGCATGAAATCGAGTTTTCGAGAAAGGAAATGATTATGTTGTCTACTATTATAAAGAGCATGGAGGACGTCTTGGAGGAGCTGTTGTTTTTTAGTTTGCTCAAAAGTAGATAAATCAGTAATCATATTAACTTTATCTTGTATTAATTTATCGTTTTGGCTTTTAATTTTTTCTTCAAATTGTTTTATAAACTTATCTTTTTCTTCTTCTAGATGACGTTTTTTGATAGTTTTTTTCCATATTTTGAAAGATGGCATATATTTGTCTTTAATCCATTTATATTTTCCTCCAGTCCTAGGCGCGGCCTTGGGTGGCGCAGCCTTGGGTGATGCAGCCTTGGGTGCATCCTTGGGTGCAGCCTTGGGTGATGCAGCCTTGGGTGCATCCTTGGGTGCATCCTTGGGCTTTTGCGCCATAGCTTTAAATCTTTTTCTAGCTTTATTAAATGTTCTGTTAGCTTTATTAAATGTTTTGTTAGCTTTTTTTTTAGCTTTATTTAAAAAACCTTCATAATTCTTTCTCATTATATAATAGGTGATATTTATTTATTGTAGCATAATCTATAAAATTCACTTGTTATAGATGTTTTACTTGGTCTAATAATTTTACATAAATTATCTGGTCTTAATCCAATTAATGTTGATACTGGATCAAACCTACTTATTTCTGGAAATTTTGAGTCATCTATTACGTTATATTTTTTCTTAACATCTTGTTTTTCTTCTTCTGTCATGATAATATGTTGTGGAACAAGACTATGATTAAGTATATTATATTGTAGTCGTTTTAAACTAATAATAGATACAAATATTTTTTGACTATTCCATATGTGAACTAACATACTTTTAATAGAGTCATTAATATCATCTTTAACTATAATTAGTAATTCATCATCTTTTGATAAAATTTCTTCAAGATTAAATAGATCTTCTACTATTTCTTGTATATTATTTGGTCTCAATGATTTTCCTAAATAATATTTAACAAATATTTTAGTATTATTTTTATTTTCTAGAAGTAGGTCTAGTTGATTATTACTAACCATTATATTTATTTCATTTATACTGAATTCATTATAATCATCCACATTAAAATCTCTATTTTGTAAAATTTCTATAAGTATATTTCTTGATTTATATATATTTTTAATAGTTTCAGTAGAGGTCATTATATATTATAGATTAATTATATTTAATTTATTTCAATTATTAAATATAGTTACATAGTTATTGTTTTTTTAGAATCACCCGGCACATCATTAGATTTTTTCTCATCATCAGTTTTTTCATCTTTTTCATCTTTTTCATCTTTGGGTAAAAGTAATTCAATACCTTCAGGAGTTGTATTTTCGTTGGGTCTAAAAGGTGGACTTTCAGGAGTTGTGATTTCGTTGGGTCTAAAAGGTGGACTTTCAGGAGTTGTGATTT
>MDSZ01129666.1_pt1 | contig 21092 bp, 16 predicted proteins | sample 811201 | NCBI WGS metagenome assembly MDSZ01 (sample SAMN05326647, study PRJNA326480) | marine metagenome | isolation source: seawater | place: Indian Ocean: North | collected 2010 | reverse complement strand
GTATCTGGGCCATGATTTTGAGGTATAACTGTACACAACCCTTTTGATTATGAAGTCCTCCTTGCCTGAGTATGTGGAAAGTATTTCAGTAAAAGATTTTTATGAATCTTTTGCCGAGCGGTTACTTTTACGGCTGGTAACCTCCAGAAAAACGCTCTCCAGAAGCACCATTCGAGAGAGAAGCTTGAACAGGCCTGCCTTGGCGGTGACAGGATATTTTAAGTACTTTGCCAACAAACGAATTCAACTGTTTGGTGCTGGAGAAATGGGCTTTTTGCGGGAGCAGGAAAAGAAACACCGTATTCAGGTGCTTGAACAAATGGCAGCCAAGAAAGTTCCATGCGTTGTGATTTCGCGCAATCTTGCACCGACCCCGGAAATGATCGAGGTCTTTGAACGACATGGAGTTCCTGTGTTTCGAACAAGCTTGGCCTCTAAAGCTTTTACTACTGAGGTCACGGTTTTATTGGAGGAACGGTTTGCTCCACGCACCACCGTCCATGGAACATTACTTGATATTCGGGGGATTGGGACCTTGATCAGGGGTGAGAGTGGTGCAGGCAAGAGTGAGGCTGCCCTGGCTTTGCTCGAACGCGGCCATAGCTTGGTGGCCGATGATATGGTACGGGTTAAATTATTAAGCGATCATACACCTGTTGGGTTTTGTGACGAGATGAGCAGAGGCTTTATGGAATGCCGGGGGATTGGGATTATCAATGTGGAAGAATTATTCGGAATTCGGTTTGTCCGGATTGAGAAAAAAATAGAACTGGTGGTTACCTTTACCGAAGACTTAAAGGCCTCCGTTATTGATCGGACTGGTCTGGACCGAAAAACCTTCGAAATCCTCGGTGCTTCCGTCCCGCACATGGAAATACCACTTCGAACTGGCAGAGACATGGCCCGGTTAGTCGAAGTTGCTGCGATGGTTCAGGCAGCCAGGCAACTTGGCCACGATTCCGCGAACGATTTTAATCAAAAATTATTAAAAAAAATGAATGTTGATGGGTGAGTCGAAGAAATTTCCTCACTTGCTATTTCTCTAACTTACCTAAAATCAAACTGCTTACGGAGGAGGTTTGTTTTTACAATTTTGCAACTTAAAAATGTTCAAAAACTTACTTTCAATGCAGTGTGAATAACTTGTGAGAAAGTAATAGCTGTCACAGGCTTTTTTTTCTTGGTTAAGTGGGATTTATTCTACAAAAGATTTACATACCCTTTTCTTATCCCTTCCAATACTAACCCTTAGATTTCTTTCCTGAGAATTCCTGTAAAAAGTTGATTCACAGATGCTTGCGAAATTAATGTCTCATTGCTATGAATTTTCTGCCGATGATTTTTTCTCGCATAATTCCAACTTTTATTTGTCAGAAAGTCTTCATAATCAGCAGGTTTTAGGTCTAGTTCCTACCCTGTGAATAATTCCAAATCTACTACCCTATGACACAATCAACCGCCACTCCTGATACCTTTTGGAGTTCTCTGCGTGAAAACCTTCTTGAAGTCATTCCTGCAGACACTTTTCGGGTATGGTTCGATAACATCCGCGTCGGTCACATGGACGAAGACGGATGCGAACTCCTCACCCCCAATGAATTTTCTGCTATCTGGATCCGGGACAATTATCTGGATGTCATAAGGCAGGAAGCAGACAAACTGGTAGGTTATCCTTATTCTGTGGAATTACTGGGTTCTTATGAGGACGAGGAGGAGAGCGAAACTCCACAGAATCGGTTGAAGCACACTTCGAAACAGAAATCCACCAGGACCACCGGGCCATCCCTGCATGGCCGTTCCCTGGGGATAAACCCCAAGAATACCTTTTCCAATTTTATTGTAGGCGGAGGAAGTGAGCTCGCACATGCTGCATGCGTGGCTGTTTCCAACGCCCCTGCTCATGCCTACAATCCACTTTTCTTATATGGAGATACAGGCCTAGGAAAAACCCACCTGATGCATGCGGTTGCACACCAGGCACTCAACCGTAATCCAGGCTGTCGGATCGCTTATGTTTCCTGCGAGCGATTCACAAATGAATTTATCCGGGCAATTCAGGAAAATACCCTTACAAAATTTCGCTCCCGTTATCGAAGTGTAGACTATTTGCTCATCGATGATATCCAATTTTTAGCAGGTAAGGAAAGAATACAGGAAGAATTTTTTCACACCTTCAACGAACTATATGAGGCACAGCGTCAAATTTTTCTAACCAGTGACCGTCCAGCTGGAGAAATAGACAAAATTGAGAGCCGTTTGCTCTCTCGCTTTCAATGGGGACTTGTGGCCGATATACAAGCTCCCGACTGGGAAACCAGGGTGGCTATTCTTACCCGCAAAGCCGAGGCCATGGGCATTTCCATTGAGCCTGAAATACTCGAATTTTTGGCCAAGAATATTTCCCGCAATGTTCGTCGAATGGAAGGTGCCTTAACCCGTGTGGCAGGGTATGTCGGACTAACCCGTAAAAAGGCGGACTTAGAAACAATCCAGCGTCTTTTAAGGGATATTCTCAGAGAGGAAAACCTCAGTCGTATCACCATTGAAACCATCCAGAAAAAAGTGGTAGATTATTACCATTTAAGAATGGCAGATATGCTTTCCCGTCGCAGGCCCGCCAATATTGCTTTCCCAAGGCAGGTAGCAATGTACTTATCCCGTATTCTAACGGAACATTCTTTGCAGGAAATAGGTGCAGCATTTGGTGGAAGGGACCACGGCACTGTTATACATGCCTGTAAAACAGTTGAAAATATGATGGACCAGGATGCTTCAATTAAGACGGCAGTAGAGTTGCTCAACGAGCAACTTTCACAGTCAATGTCTTGAGAATTCCCCTCATTACACACAAAGTCAAGTTGCTTACCCCGAACCCTTCTAATTGATAGGTTATATTATGAATGATGAATCTGGTTCAATTATTCCCGAAAATGTAGATAACGAAGAGTCTGGCGGACAACCCATTGTTTCCGAGCCAAATGCCGAGCAAAAACTTGAGATTGCCAGATGGGTGGCTGATGGAATGGGTTTATCTGATGTGCAGAAGAAAATAAACCAGGATTTCGGCATTGTTATGACATATATGGATGTTCGTTTCCTGGTGGACGATCTTGATTTAACCTTGGTCGATCCTGAGCAACCTGCCCCTAAAAATGTGGATGCAGATGTGGAAGATCTTACTCAGAATGAAGCACCCGCAAGTTTGGGAGGTGTTCAGTTGGAGGTAGACGGTGTCACTCCTCCAGGTGCAATGGCAAGCGGTTCTGTTACCTTTTCTGACGGAGAGTCAAAAAAATGGACAATTGATCAGTTTGGAAGGCTTGCAATGACTGGTGGAACTCCTGAATACAAACCAAGCGACCAGGATGTAATGGATTTTCAGCAACAATTGGAAAAGGCCTTAAGAGGTCCTACTCTCTAAACGCCTTTCTGATTGCTAACCAGTCTCTTTATTTTTGGGTAGATGCCTGGTTCATCAATGCCCCAATTGATTCCAATAAGACTGGTAACTTAAAATCCTGCTCAATACTCTGTGCGGGTTGGTCACTCCACTTGGGCAGAGAGCCAAGAATTTCAGGACTTCCCTGAGAGAAATTTGATATTCTGAGCTTTCCAAAGTGAAGAGAAATAAGTTCGCCGGAGGCAGAAATTTCCACTTTGTAATTTTGGGAAACTGTACTTGGGTCTACTTTATTGAGGGTAAAGAGAGTACCCCTGTCTGAGGAAGCTGGTGGATCGAGCCACATTGTCTTGCGTTCGAAAAAGTGGTTTAAAAGGACCTCTCTTCCCTTAGGTGTACCAATATATGAAATGTTTAAATTTTCGGAAATCTGGCTGGCGAAATCTTCAAATTCTTTGGCAAAATTTAAATTAAAAGAGTAATTGAATGCTCCCCCCTGAGTATCTCTTTTAATTTCCATCAGTGGCATCGGGTAAGCCCCACCATTTTCAAACTTTATATTTTTGCCAGAAGGAGAAAGGATGAGACACTGGTTTGGGTCTACCCTGTAAGCAAATACAGGATTTTTGCCTTGGAATATCTGGATTTCAAACATTTTGCTTTCATTATTTACACCAATCTGAAAATTAAAACTGTTTGGTGGGTCTTGATCATTCCAGGAACCTTCGATCAAAAATGCATCTGTTTCTCGCTGCCAACGATCGTAGAGGCTGGATAACTGTTCGAGAAATAAAGATTTACGACTTGATCCGAATTCAATCCCATCGAGCAGGGATTGGGCAATTTCCAGCCAAGGGTCTTGTGCATTTTGGGAGGGTGTGGGGATCGATTTAAGTACCGTAAGGGCACTTTCGCTGTTTCCACCAAGTAAATGGGCCAATGCAGTGGATACCTGAAATTTTGGCAGAGTGGAAAAATGGTCAGGTAAACTTGATAAATAGCTAAGAGCCAATTCGGGTCTGGTGGGTACTCCAAAGAGAGTAGAATTAATCATCGATTCCAAAAATGCAGGAGAATTCTTTTCTTCACTGGTTAACTGCGCCATGAAAAATTTAATAAAGAATTCGGTATCGATCATAGATAACTCCTGGAGTTGAGAAATCTTTTGAAGGGGTGGATTATCTGACCGGCAAATACGAACGAGTGGACTGAATTTTTGGTTCTTTTCTTCGGTGATATCAAGTGCTTTTGACAAACTTTGAAGAAGATCCTGGTTGTTGCTCTTTTGGGTGATGAGGTAAGAACCAAGAAGAAGGGATGGGTCATGCAAAAGTTCCGGTCCATGGATGCGGGCGAGTAGCACAAGACTATCAGCAAATGAATTGGAGAAATTTTGATCACTTAAGTCTGCTTCATTCAGTTTCATTCTTAACAATTGGGTCAGGCGGGGGGACCCTTTGTCGAAAGAACTGATGAAGTGAAGACTGGGGAGCGAGCCGAGGTATTGGAAAAGTAAAAGATCGGTCCCTCGCACGATGGAATCGAGATCTTCTGCAGCCTTTCCCATCATCATCAGATCGAGTGCAAGGCGTGGGGCTTCTTTTGCCTCAGGGTTTTCATCCAGGTATTGATTGGCTATTTCAAGGTAGCCGGCAAGGTCACCGGACTCGATGAATTCTTCGTAGAAAGGAATACGATCCTCCGCTTGCAAAGAACTGATGAACACAGCGAGGTATAAAAATGTGCGAGTAACAAATTTAGTCATTGGTTTTGTTATCTGTTTTAGGTTGGCAAAAGGTCAACCAAAAGTGCTCAGTGCTACCTCGAAAATTTCCAAAGTTTTCGAAACATCCTCTGCTCCATGGGCACTACTGATAAAGCATGTCTCATAGGAGGACGGGGGAATATAGAGACCTTGATTGAGGCATGAGTGAAAAAAGTTGTTGTAATGTTCGTGTCTGGCTGCGACTGCCTGTTCAAATTGAGTCACATTTTGATCGCTAAAAAACAGGCAAAACATGGATCCGGTCTGAGGGACCTGTAAAGGGATGCCTCTATCCTTTGCCATCGTTTGCAAACCGGATGAAATTTGCTTTCCTATCTCATTCAACCGTTGGTAAGGGGACTCCGACTTTAACAGTTTAAGCGAAGCGATTCCTGCCGCCATCGCCAAAGGGTTGCCACTCAGTGTTCCTGCCTGGTAAACAGGCCCTAGGGGTGCCAGGCAATCCATAATTTCGCACCTCCCCCCGAATGCCCCAACCGGTAACCCGCCACCAATTATTTTTCCCATTGCAGTAAGATCGGGAGTTACTCCCGTTTCCTCCTGTACCCCACCGAGACCCAGGCGAAATCCTGTCATTACTTCGTCAAAAATCAAAATCACTCCGTGTTCTGTACACAGTTTTCTCAGTCCTTTAAGGTAGCCTTCATTGGGCAAAATTAATCCGCAATTGGCCGGATAGGGTTCCACAATTAGAGCGGCAATTTGGCCAGCGTTGGATGCAAGTGACTTAGCGACCGCGTCCAAATTGTTGAAAGGAAGAACGATCGTCTCAGAGGCAAAAGATTTGGGAACACCTGCGCTATCCGGATTGCCTAAGGTCAAGGCACCAGAGCCGGCTTTGACCAGTAAGCTGTCCACATGTCCATGGTAACAGCCTGCAAATTTAATAACCTTGTCCCGCCCCGTGAACCCACGGGCGAGACGGATCGCCGACATAGTTGCCTCGGTTCCACTGTTGCACATGCGTACTTTTTCAACAGAAGGTACCAGCTCGGCAATAAGCTCGGCCATTTCCACCTCCGCAGGTCCCGGGGTACCAAAACTTGTTCCTTTGGATAACGCATCTGCAATGGCTTCCCGGATAACCGGATGATCATGCCCATGAATGGCTGGCCCCCAAGTACAGACATAGTCGATCAATTCATTTCCATCAGCAGTTAAAAGTCTGCTACCTGATGCTTTGGCGGTGAAAAAGGGGGATCCACCAACCGAACGGAAGGCACGGACTGGGGAATTTACTCCGCCAGGTATGAGTTTTTTGGCTTTTTCAAAAAGTGCTTGGGATTCATTCATAAAAGTATTTTCAATTGCTGTATCTTTGCACAATAGGCATCCGTCTGCCGATTCCAAAGGCAAGTGGGGTGATTTTGAGACCTGGTGCTGCCTGTTTGCGCTTGTATTCGTTCCGGTCCACCAATGCGACAATCCTCTTCACTACATTCTTCTCGAAACCCATTTTAATAATCGAATTTACAGAGAGACCGTCTTCCACATAGGCCTGTAAAATTCCGTCAAGTACAGAGTAATCGGGCAATGAATCACTATCCTTCTGGTCGGGCCGAAGTTCTGCAGATGGTGGTTTATCAATGCTATTTTGCGGAATGATTTCAACATCTCGATTGATATGCCTGGCTAATTCAAAAACTTGTGTCTTGGGAAGGTCTGAAATGACAGCCAATCCACCGCACATGTCGCCATACAAAGTACAGTAGCCAACTGCTAATTCACTTTTATTGCCAGTGGTGAGTAGGAGCGCACCCAATTTATTGGAAACTGCCATAAGCAAAAGTCCACGACTTCTTGCCTGTAAGTTTTCTTCCGTTACATCGGCTTCCAGACCTGCAAACAAATCCGCAAGTTCTCTCTCCGCAGAATCGACTATTTTTTGAACGGGAAGGGTGTGGCAGACAATGCCCAGGTTTTTTGCCAGTTTCTGAGCGTCTGATTTGCTGTGCTCACTTGAAATGGCTGAGGGCAGACTTATTCCAATGACATTTTCTTTTCCCAATGCTTCCACCGCCAAAACGGCGGTAAGTGCGGAATCAATCCCTCCACTTAACCCGATTAGTCCTTGGGTGAATCCGCTCTTATGAGCATAATCTCGCAGACCTAGCACGAGGGCTTTTCTGGTGCACTCCAGTTGATCATCTTTGCAGTCCTGATGCTGGGGTAATTTGGATGAATCTATTACCTGACAGTCTGACTTAAAAAAAGGGAGGCTGTGCATGCCCATACTTTTTGAGTCCAAAAGAACCGATCCACCATCAAAAACCAATTCATCGTTTCCACCGACCGCATTTACATAGACTACCGGACAGTTTAAGTCATGAGACACTTGATTGATGATGGCTAATCTTTGATCATGTTTTCCCTGATGCCATGGACTTGCAGACATGTTGATTAGCAAACTGATGTTTTCACCTGCCAAGTTTTTGACTGGGTCGGTGGGGTGAAGATCTCCGGACACATTCCAGATGTCTTCACAGATGGAAACTCCGATCTTAATTCCTGCATGGGCAAAAGACATCGAGGCATTACCCTCAGCAAAATATCGGTGTTCATCAAAAACATCATATGTGGGCAGCAAGCGTTTACGAAAAACCTGTTGAACCTCTTGGTTGAAACATAGTGCAGCAGAATTGAAATAAGCCTTCCCTGAAGCCATACTGCACAATTCGGGGTAGCCTACAAGAGCCGGGCATTCCTTAGTGTATTGAACAAATTTATTGAGCATTTCGGAGCAATCACTACCGAAAGACTTTTTGAGCAGCAGGTCTCTTGGCGGGTATCCGCAAAGGGAAAGTTCAGGGAAAACAACCAATTCAGCCCCGCCTTGGCAAAGCGATTGATACGCATCCACCATAATTTCGAGGTTGCCATTTAAATCCCCAACGGTGGGATTAATCTGAGCAATCCCTATCTTCATCTTGTAGACTTAAGGAGGTTGGGTAACATGGTTAAAGATTATCAATTATGTCATTGGATACACAAAAAGCCACCAAGAAGCCTGAAAATTCATTTATTTTGGCATCTTCTTCTCCACGAAGGAAGGAATTGCTGGGCCAGTTAATCAAAGAATTTAAGATTGTATGCCCGGATGCATCCGAGCTTGAAGAACATCAAGATGGTCCTGAGCAATTAGTTCTCGAAAATGCAAAAATAAAAAGTCATCAAGTGGCGCAATCTTTTCCAGACCATTGGGTACTTGGGGCCGATACTTTGGTTGCCCTGGGAAAGGAAGTTTTTGGCAAACCTGTGGATTTGAGAAATGCTAAATCTTTGTTGTTGAGACTGTCAGGTAGGACTCACAAAGTATTTACTGGCATTTGTTTGCTCAATTTATCCATGAAGGTATCCCGGGAGAAAACTGTTTCGACTTCGGTCACTTTTAAAAATTTAAATGATGCAATGATTGACAGTTATTTTAAGGAGGTTGACCCACTTGATAAAGCCGGTGCTTATGCCATTCAAACTTGTCCAGAAATGATCATAGAGTCCTTTGAGGGATCTTTATCAAATGTGATTGGTTTACCTAAAGAGGATTTGGGAATGTGGTTCAAGGATTATGGATTGCCAGATGCAATGCGGCAATGATTGCACATTTTTTATTTTTTACGTAATTATGTATCATAACGCTTCCATACATTGATTAAAAAACTTTCTATAATCATCGCCATTATCTGGTTTGCTTTTCTGGCCGTCCTTGTATTCAAAGAGCAAATCCTGGGGTTTCTCGGGCAAACAAAGGAGGAGGAAAAAGTTGTGCAAGGTATGGCCCCCCCGGTCATGGACCGTCCTCCACTCCAGGCTCCAGTTTCCCCCCCAGTTATTCCGGTTAAACCCGAAACTATCCCTTTTGCTCCCTTGCCTAATCTGCCACCTTCCGTCCCCCAGAAGGAAATTGTGAAAAAACCGGGTAATAATGCTTTGCCGGTAGATGAAATGACCGCCCCTCCTGCTAATCTCCAAGCTATGAAACAGTTGGACTCATTTGGGCTAATTTGCACCAAATTTGAAAGAGTACCCTCGCGGTTTAGGCTTGTTTCCTGGGACAAAACCAAAAAGGTGGAACTTGAGGATTTAAGTCAGGTGGATCCTGTCACTCAAAAACATCCGAGGTTTTGGCTGAACATTAGAACCCCTTACAAGGAATTTATTCATCGAAACTCAAAGGAATCTTTTTTTAGACCTACGACAATGAATGATCCTAACAAGAGAATCATTGCCCATTCCTTTGAAATCAAAAAGAAGGCCATAGATTACAGTAGTAGAATGAATTCCATTGGTTATTTGATCCTTCATGACTTTAAAATTGGTGGACCTCCGTATCAGTTAACCAGTGAGATGGAAACTCCCCTTACTTCTTCTTATTATTTACACTTTGAACAAAATATGGGACCCCAGAAATTTTTTCATGACCTTACCGGTAAAAAGAACGGTTATGCATTTGGTGGCTGGGGTTTGGAATACAAAGTAATTAAACAGAATTTTGCTCAAAATAAAATTACAGTGTTGAAAAAGGACTTAAAGACAGGCATGGTTGTGGAAAAAGACCTCTATGGACCCACAGCCTTCTAACCCTCCCTGATTATGAAGATCTTACCACTTCTCATTTTTTGTTTTTCCTGTTCTGGCCTTTGCTATGCCCATTCAGAAAAGGAGGGTTTTGATCGTTGGATTAATGTAACCGGTCACGGGGAAGTCAGTGCTTCCCCTGACATGGCAATTCTTCGGTTGGGCGTTTTGACGACGGCAAAAACAGCCAAGCTGTCGACTGAATTGAACAACCAGGCGATCTTGAAAATCTTTGATGTTTTAGAAGAGTTGGACATTGCCAAAGACGATTATGAGACCGAGCGATTCCAGCTTCTTCCTCAACGACAATACCGGAAAGGAATGTCCCCCTTAATTACGGGTTATCAGACTACTAATTCCCTTCTTGTTCGTATTCATGACCTCGATCGGGTGGGGGAGATTATGCAGGCAACCATTGATGCGGGTGGCAATAATTTTGAATCGCTCAACTATGTGTTGGATGAGGACGATGAATTCGTTGAGGAAGCAAGGGTTCGAGCAATGGAAGACGCATTGGCAAAAGCGGAAGTCCTCGCTGGCAGTCTGGATTCAAAGGTTGGACCACCTATAACCATACAGGAAGTTTCCGGTCACCACCGCCCTATGCATGAATCGAGAATGATGCGTGCGCAGGCTATGATGGATGCAAGTGTACCAGTGCAAGGCCCAAGTGAATTAACCACCCGGGTTCGGGTACAGGTTAAATTTGTCTTGGAGTAGATTCGGACATTGAGGGCTTGTGGGAGTCGGTCCGGGGATTCCCCCCTTGACCAAATAATAATTAGCCTTAATTTGGTTACTTTAATCAAGTGCCGGCGTAGCTCAGTTGGTAGAGCAGGAGACTCTTAATCTTTTGGTCGTGGGTTCAAGTCCCTCCGCCGGTACCATTTCACCTCACTAGGGTAATATTAGTATTTTATAAGCTCGGTTTTGTGGGATTTCTTTTGCCGAGGAACCATTGCTATAGCTCAGAGATAAGCCTTGGAAGGGAAAGATTTTACCGTAGTCTACATCCATTCCAAATCTCATTCCTGAACCAGTGGACATAAATGATATTCGATTTCCGTAAGGAAATCCCATAACAGTGGCCGTTCCCATTTGCCCAAACTTTTGCCCTTTGTATTTAGCATTTGTCGTCACCCATTTTTCCTTGAATGGGTAAGTGCGAGACTTGCCAGAAGCAGGCTTTAGGACGAGGGAACCATCCCCAATATAAGGCATGATTTCCTCCATCGATTTATTTCTGGAGTCAGGGACAATACCAGGAATAGATGTGCCAATTCTAATACTTGTGGGTTCTTTCTCTCCATATGGATCTTTCATTTTGGACCATAGGGTTAATCCTTTATCATTTAATTGAATGTTATACTGGAATGTACCACCGTTATTAAAAGTCCCGGAAATGGTTGTTTTTTCTCTCTTCATCGAAGCCTCAGGGGGATTCTCGAAACCTGTTATCTTTCTTGATCTTCGACGATACTTTTCTGGGTTGGTTTTGTCTGTATAGCGGGTGCCAAAGCCGACTCCAAAAGTTTTAGGGGGTTTGGATGGATCTTTGCTGTTTTTAAGCCAGATCTTAACTGAGCTTCCTGACGAACTTATGGCCGCATCGAACTTTTCAGACTGAAATACGGTATTGTACCCCTTGAACGGTCCATTGGCAAAGGTAGCTAATCTAGAGCCTTTCGCGGGAGAGATTGATGGCGCACGATTTGCAGTGAGGCTTTTTCTGCGGAGTGCTTCCAGTAAGGCCTGGCTTTCCTTACTGAACCTGTCCCAGGTTAGCTCCAGGGGGTGGGTTTTGCCTGCTAAGGTTATGGTGACACCGGAATCATCAGCATCAATGAAATTGGCAGAGATCGTTACTCCCTCGGTATTTTTAAGAGGGTGTACTTTGTCCAAATCCTGCACGGATACTTCGGGTACCTTCATCTTTTGGCGTATTTTCGCAAAAGCTTCGATTGCCTTTTTTCGTTCATCATTAAGAGCCTTTAGCTTCTTTGCCAGGGCAATCGCCTGGGGAGAAAGGTTTGCCTTGCCTATCTGAACTTCTAAGTCGGAGCTGGTAAGCACAGTAAGTTCATCGCTTTCAAATTCAACAAATTTTGCCCGCAAAGCCCGGTTGTCCGCACTTATCCAGACCTGCATCGCATCGAGATCAAGAGGACCGTCCGGATCGGTTCCCTCAATTGAATCATTCTTTTCTTGATTTGCAACTGGTTGCTGCGGAGACGGAGCTGGAGGAGGGCTTGGCCCATTTTTTTCATTGAGAAGTTTGCGGACGAGGTTTTTGGATTCCTGGCTGAGGTTTCCCAGAGGAAGGTCAAAGGGTTGTCCATTCCAGAGCAGTTTCACGGTGGAACCTGACGCCCCTAAAAACTGGGCCTGAATCACTCTGCCCTGTAAATCTGTCCACGAATGAACTGCCTTAGGTTGTTCTTTGCTGGTGCTTGATTCAGTTCGCAGTTTTATTGCCAGTGCCCTGGAAAACGCACTGAGCGAGTTGATCGGAAGATCGAGCTCCTGGCCTTGCATAGAGATGGTAAGCATATCAGCACTACAGCGGACAAATTCCGCCTCAATTTGCTGTCCATTGGCATCCGTCCAAATGTAGGTTTTGGCAGGTAAAAGGTAAAGAGGAAGCAGTAGGGCGATTCCAAGGAGAAAATAGGGTATTGGAAGCATGAAAGTAATCACTCTTAAGGGTTGGGCTTGGTTATACAATAGCAAAGGAATAACCTTACTGAAATGCCCGCAAAAACAAAACAGCAAATTGCGTATAATTTCTGTTGTATCACGCCAAAAAGTTTACCTTACTGACGGTTCGAGTTTGTCAACCCGATGGTTGAAAATGGATGATGTTAACTGGAAACGGATTGGTGGATTTGGTTAATGAACGGGACCAGGGAGAATAACTTATTTCTACCAATCGTTCATCCCATGTATTGCCTGAAGGATATCATTTATTGATCGGGATGTATCTCATATCGAAGAAAGAAATTTATGAAAATGAGTTTCGCAAATTCTCCAGTGAGATTCTCGCACATGCCCCTTCATCCGGGAAATAATCAAACGCCTCCACGGATACCCATCTGTTGTAATTTACTTCTTTCAGTGCATTGGCTACATCAATGAAATTGGTATCTCCCTGTCCCGGACCCCGAAGGTTGGAATCATTGGCATGGAAATGAATGCAGTCCTCATGAAACTCCTGAATCGCCGGACAGACTCCATTGGGCTCGGCGGTCATAGCTTTTACATCAAGGTGCAATCCACAGGCGGGGTGGTTGACTGCCTTTACAAAATCACTGCCTTGGGCACAGGAGGAGAGAAAGTCGGTTTCCACTTTGGCGAGCGGTTCAATCGCAAAAGCAACTCCGAGATCTTCAATTTGCTGGCAAACCTCTTTCATCAGTTTTACCGCCCGTTCAAAGGCCTGCTCATAAGTGGTGCCAGGAAGGAGGTTACGCTGCTGGGGGCTACCCAGAACCAGGATGGAGCCATTCATTCTCGCTGTGAGTTGGCCGAGTTTAATCAGGTATTCCTGAGTAATTTCCAAAATCGCAGGGTCACTATGGGTGAGGTGCAGTCCCTCAGTTTCTGCCATTAGCCAATGCAGTCCGACTACTTCCAATCCCGCTCTTTCCGCAGCCGTGCGGCAACGGTCGGCATCGGGTTCAGTCAGATCTCTCGGATTTGCCTGTAAGGTAAAGGGGGCAATTTCCACGCCCTCATATCCAATGTCGGCTATTTTATGAAACGCATCCTCGAGCGGAAGGTTGCGGAAAATCTCATTACACAGAGCAAATTTCATGATCTAAAAATGCTGGGTTACTTATTCTTGGCGAGGTAATCCTCGGGGTACCCGGGGTGCGGTGGCATAATCGAAGTCGGGTGTGCGGGTTTCTTGGAATACCGGGCAAATCTTTCCTCAATCTTTGCATCATCATGGTTGTCAAAGGAGTGAAATATAATTTGGTAACGGAATCCCAGCGATTGGCCTTTTGGAATGGTCCGTCCCCCATCTCCTTTGATTTTTTCGGGTGCAAATGGATTGGCAGAAATCAGACCATAGTCCCGGGCATGCCACCAAGACTTCTGTTTGCCCTTGGATGGGTTGGTGGGATGGCTAAGGAATGCAATGCCTGCGGGTTTGCCTTCGACTGTGCCAAAGTAATGCACCCAGTCTGCCCGTTTACCCCACACTGCTTTAGCCTGATCCCCTTCACTGTTGCGGGCGTGCCCGAAAACTTGCTTTACCCCATCCTTTGGACTGGCTTGTAGGCGAAGGTCTGTATGAGTGCGGATGGCAAAGAACCCATCCTTAAACGCGTCAATTTGCACGGGTCCATTAGTTGCATGGAGAAAAAATTCCAGATCAATGGTACGGGAATTTGAATCTCCAAAAAAGGAGAGCGTGCGGGTATCGGCAGCCATGGTTTCTCCCTGCTTATTTTTCCAGGCGTTCAAAGTTTTGATCAATGCACGGTCCTTGCCCGAGCGGGTCTCAATCAATCTTCTTTGCTCAATGGATCCGGAATTGGGTCGATCAATATGCCAGAAATTTGCCCCGCTTATCCGCTCGTGACCAATGAAGATTCCCTGATGGTGAATATGGTCGTGGGCTTCACCGGGAGTGTCTTTTTTGAGGGGCCAATCACGCAGCATCTTCTGACCATCCGGTCCGGTTACCTGCCAAATGATGGGTTTATTAGAGGAAGTATTGTCGTAGGTGGCGAAAGGTTTACCTCCCAGGCTAACTTGAAGACCTCTTTCTGTCCTGAGGATTGTTGCCGGATAGTCACTGGGTGGTCTCTTCAGGCGTTGGACAGTGTATTGCACAAATGGGCTTTTCATTTCTGAGCCACTTGTTGACTTTATCGAAAATGATAATTCGTAGATTCTTCCGGGTGCCAGGTTTTCCACCGCAACCCCCCAGGTTGGGTTATCGGAATCGTCCAGTTTTTGAATCCCAAGAATTTTGTGGTCTTTTTTGTCCAGTTCTCCGGAACCATACCTGTATCCATATTCAAATCGGTAACTGCGGATTTTGATATTCTGGGAGAGTTTATCCGGGTTGGATATGGGCTCGGTAAAGCCAATATTGAATCCATCAACGGTGAGCGAGCATGACTTTACATGAAAAGGAGCCTTTGCGTTGTAGGTGATCCGCTGGATTCCTTCATCGGGTCGCTGCCAGCCGCGTGTGGTCGATCCGTAGTAGATCGATTTACCATCAGGGGAGGGGGCGATGCGCACGCCACCGGCTCGCAGTTGTGCATTTTCATAGAAGAGCGCAGCAGCACCCTGCCAGGCACTGTCCACTTCCTCCGGCATCAGGCGGACAATCCGTCTCCCGTTTTCATCGGGTACCAGTATCTGTCCGGTAAAGGGTCCAAAGTTTTTTGATTGAATGACCATTGGTTCCCCGGGTGAGTGCATCATTTTACGGGGCAGATCCATTGCTGGCTTGTCATAAAGTTCATCCAGTAGTTTGCGCGGATAAAATAAGGGCATTCCAAAAGGCTCGTACCGTTCGTCCCATACGAGACTGGAAGGATGCCCATGGAAGCCATCCTTTTTTATATGGTAGATAGGGGAGCCACCCCGCCAGTCCCCCTGGTTGTCTCCGCACCAGAGGTTGCCGCTTTCATCCCGGGCAATGCCGTTATGCATGCGGAAACCATTGGCGAAAGGGGTGAGCGTGCCATCCTTTTGGTAGTGCACCACATAGCCCTTTTGTTTCACGGCAGCGAAATTCCGGCCCCTTCTTCCGTCATGCTTATATTCGCCCCGGGATGTGTAAAAGGTGGGGCCATTGTGGGAAGCCGTGCCCAGTGCAATATAGAACCCACCATCCCCATCCGGGCAGATGGCATTGGTTTCATGATAATTTCCACTAAGCCCAAAATCGGAGCATAAGTTGCGGTATCGGTCGGCCACACCATCTCCATCCAGATCCTCGATCAGGGTGAGTTCAGCCATCTGGCTGACCACAATTTTTCCGGGTGCAATGACTTCCATACCCATGCCATTGTGCAGGCCTGTGGCAAACACTTGCCACTCAATCTTTGCCAAATCCTTGCCAGGTTGGCTAACCACTACATCCCCACGACGCAGGCAGGCATAGAGTTTACCATTCTGATCAAATGCAAGATCGCCAATCTCTGGAGGTAATTCGGCAGGGAAGGGGACATCCTCTAGAATGTAGCTATTTGCCCATCCGGTGGAGCTAATCAACAGGGAAAAAAGAACGAAGAGAAAATTGGATTTCATAAAGCAGTCTACTTGTATTTTTTAATAAAAAGAACGAGAGAATCATACTCCAGCGGTTGCAGTTGGTAGGGTGGCATCATTCCCATGAGGTAACCCTTAACGGTTTTGTCACCCGGGTTTTGAATGGATTCAATCAGGTAAGCATCATCTGCTTTTTGAGCCGAAGCGGTAATGAATTCACGATGACTGCCAGCCAGACCCTTGAAAGTTGGGCCATGGTTTAGCCCTCCATCGGTGGTATGACAGGCCACACAGCCCATGCTGTTGTAGAGTTCCTCCCCTTTAGCAATGGTTGCCTCCTTGAGTGCAGCTGCTTTTTGGTCTGAAGAATAGCGGTCTCCCGCGTTGGGGCGGATTACCACCACCAGTTTGCCTGGTTCGGAGCTTACTTCTCTGATCTGAGTTTTGGGAGACTTGTAGGAAACCTTCTCCTTACCTGCCGTGGCAAGAGTCAGCTGGAGTGTCTGGGTATCAGGTCCAATGCGAGGAGTAAATTGAATGGTATGATTTCCTGCCGAAAAAGAAAAAACAGGTTGTTTTGATTTGTCTAGATCGTATCCAAGGTACCTGGGGGCACCCAGTTCGGCAATGGATTTACCATCAATATGGATAGGGTGCTTTCCCTGTGCCTTGTAAAAAAGAAAGCCATAAAGCTCCGGTACATAACCGAACCCTTTTCGGTGCCCTACGGCTTTGTTACCCCAGTAGTTTTTCATATCAAGGAACCCATCTGTCCATGCGTAGAGCAATCTGCATTCGGTGGTATCCCATACATAGGAAAGTCTTTTGCCCAGGTTGACGGCTATGGCTGCAGGTACACCGGGTATAGGTGATTGTACACTATTATTTTCTTTGCCACTACGGGCAGTGTATTTGGCAACACTCGTACCCCTAGAGTGGTTTCCTAGCACCAGATTGCGATCCAGTTTAGGGTCCGGGCAATAGGTGCGCAGAATGAGCGGGCGTTCCACAGTTCCCATAGGCTTGGTATCAAAGGTGAGGTAGCCTGTGTCCTTAAAGTTTTGGGCAACCGTCATTGGAATGAATAACAGTAAAAAAGATAGGCTAAGTAAGACAAATGATTGGTTTCTTTTCATATTTGCTTTACGCGAGTAAACCTAATTGTCTCAAGACTGGCAAAGATAAAATTTACTTTCCCGGAAATTAATAGTGGCAACTTTTTATTTTTGTCTAAATTTATGGACAATTTGATATTTGGTATATAGTTGATATATCAAATGAAGGTGAAAATTGAGGATAAGTATAGGGTGCCTGGGCTTGAGCGCGGACTGAGAGTTATTGAATTTTTAAACTGTCATCCAGACGGAATGACAATGGGTGAACTCAGTTCCCGTCTAGGTATTCCCACTAACAGTATCTACCGGATTTTGGCCACATTGGAACGGGGGAACTATGTGCGGAAGAACGAAAATAGTTCCCTTTATTATTTGAGTTCCAAGCTGCTGAGTATGTCTACTCCGGTCACTGGAGTCCCTTCATTTGTGGAATCTTCCCTAGTGCACATGCGCACTCTTCGTGACCATACCAAAGAAAGCATTCTTTGTGGAACCTTGCTGGGTCACGAGGGGGTTGTTTTGGAGCAGGTTGAGGGCTTGCACTCATTTAGTTTTCGAATCAAGCCAGGCCTCCGTTTTCCTCTGCATACTGCAGCTCCAGGGAAATTATTTCTTGCCCATATGTCTGACCAGGATCGGGCTGATTATCTGGATAGGGCAACTTTTGAGAAATTCACCCCTAATACACTGACTTCAGAATCTGCACTGATGAAGGAAGTAAAACTGGCAAGGCAGGAGGGGTATGCATTTGACCGTGAAGAGGAAATGATCGGTCAGTTTTGCGTGGCCTCAGGAGTCTTTAACAGATCAGGCCGCTTGATCGGGGCTATCTGGTTGGTGGCTCCATCCAGCAGAGTGCGGTCTTCTGACCTGCCTGGTTTTGCAATAAAAGTTCGTGAATGTGCTGAGCGGATATCTTTATCATTTGGACACTCCAGTTTGCGGGTTGCCTAGTTCCCTTTTGACAAATGAAGTTGTTTAAATTTGCCCTGGTTCTTTCACTTGCATTTTCTCAAATTACCCTTCTTGCCGAGCGAGAATACACCGATGAACAAATTGCATTCTGGGAGGATGAGGCTTTTCCTGTCCTGGAGGAGAATTGCTGGAGTTGTCATGGGGTTTCCAAAAAAATACGGGGTGGTTTAGTTCTAACAACATTGGAAGGCGTGCTCAAAGGTGGTGAGTTTGGTCCATCCGTGGATTTGAAGAATCCAGCCAACAGTCTACTCCTTAAGATGACATCCCATCAGGATAAGGATCATGAAATGCCACCCGATGGCAAAATGGCAGATGAAGATATTGCCGTGCTTGCAAAATGGATTGAGCTGGGTGTTCCCTTTCCTGTTGCAGATGAAGTGGAACCAGAAGGCGAAATCGTCCACCATGGTGCGGACTATGAAAAAGGGAAGCAGCATTGGGGCTTCAAAAAAGCAGCTAAGCCCACCTTGCCCGATGAAAGCATGGGTTCCCATCCCATCGACCGCTTCGTTAATCATCGCCTGGAAAAGGCAAATATTCGATCCAATAGCCGGGCCGAGGACCATGTATTGATACGCCGGGTCTTTTATGATCTTACCGGGCTTCCGCCAACTCCCGCCGAAGTGGAAGCCTATGTCAATGACCAAGATCAGAACAAATTCAGTCAACTGGTTGACCGCTTGCTTGCCACTCCACACTACGGGGAGAAATGGGGCAGGCACTGGCTCGATCTTGTCCGCTACGCCGAGACCAATGGATATGAGCGTGATGGCAATAAGCCTGAAATTTGGCGCTACCGTGATTATGTGATTGATTCCTTTAATCAAAATAAGCCCTATGACCGCCTGATCCTTGAGCACATTGCAGGGGATGAATTGCCAGATGCCGATGCCGCATCCATCACTGCGACCGGTTACCAGCGGCTTGGTGTTTGGGATGATGAGCCCGCAGACCGGACCCTTGCCAGATTCGATTATCTCGATGACATTGTGCGCACTTCCGGTGAACTCTTTTTGGGGATGACCATTGGATGTGCCCGTTGTCATGACCATAAGATCGATCCTATTTCGGCGAAGGATTATTACTCCATGCTTTCCTTCTTTGCCAATGTTACTCCCCACCGCCAGGCACAGTCGAACTTGGTTCAGGTGACCTCTGCAAATCCAGATCCTCAATCCTTGCAAACTCGTAGAAAGTGGGAAGTCCGCAGGAATCAGCTCCAAAAAAGTGTGCAATCCTTAAAAAGTGAATTTTTTGCCAAGTTGGATTCCAGGCACCTTCCTTCCCCCACTCTTGATTTAACCGACGCCCGTGCGGGTGGAATTGATTGGAAATATAGCTTAAAAAACCCCGGAGATGCCTGGGAGACCAATGGGTTTGGTGATGCTCAGTGGTTGGTCGGAAAATCCGGCTTTGGGTTGAGAGGTACTCCTGGCTCAATAGTCAATACGGAATGGAAAACCAAGGATATTTGGTTACGTCACAAATTTGGTTTGGCAGAGTTACCCAAGTCACTCTTTCTCTCTTTTCATCACGATGAGGATATTACCGTATTTCTGAATGGCCGGCAGATTCTGCATCGCACCGGATACTCCACTTACTACCAGACCGAAGATGTCACAAAGTCGGCGATTTCTGCCCTCCAGACCGGTCAGAATGTACTCGCTGTTCATGTGAAACAAACCACAGGCGGACAGTTCTTTGATCTTTCCCTGCGTGGATTTGCCAAACCCGTGAATTTGGACCAGCTCCTCAACAAACATGGTAAAGAGGTATTGTCCGCTGGCCGTTTTAATTTGTACAATAAAGATAAAGCCTTCCTTGCTACGCATCTGAAAGCTGAACCTTCATCCAACCAGTATCCTGTGCTTGCGGTTGCAGAAAGTGGGGACCATCCCATCCATATCCTTCGTCGGGGAAATCCTGCCTTACCCGGGCCTTTGGTCAATCCCGCTTTTCCTGGCATTTTGGGTGATACAATTGCAGAAATTCCTGCATCCTATCAAACCAGCAAGTCCAGTGGTCGCCGCCGGGTCCTTGCCGAGTGGTTGGCATCTGCAGATAATCCCATGACTGCCCGGGTGATGGTAAACCGGATCTGGCAGTACCACTTTGGCCGTGGAATCGTTCGTTCTTCCAATGATTTTGGGCTTCAGGGGGACGATCCCACCCATCCGGATCTTCTCAATTGGCTGGCTCATCAATTTGTGGAATCCGGTTGGGATATTAAAGCGATGCACCGCTTGATTATGTCATCCGATGCCTACCAGCGTTCCTCTGCTCCGAACGATCAGGCACTGCTGGAGGATCCTTTGAATAACCTTTTCTGGCGCTTTGATATGCGCCGGTTGCAGGCAGAAGAGGTACGCGACTCTATCCTCGCTGCCCGGGGTAGTCTCAATTTACAGATGGGTGGCCCAAGTGTAACCCCACCACTCCCGGCCATCGTCCTGGCTACTGCTTCCAAACCGGACCAGGCATGGGGTCGGTCAAGTCCTGCACAGGCAAACCGTCGCAGTGTATATGTAAAGGTAAAGCGGTCCTTGCAGGATCCCATCTTACTTAGCCACGATGCAGCAGACACCGATGCCACCTGTCCGGTCCGTTTTACCACCACTGTGCCCACACAGGCCCTTACCATGATTAATGGGGAATTTGTCAATGATTCCGCCCTTACTTTTGCCGAGCGTATCCGCAAGCAAGGAGGTAGTACTTTGCGGGATCAAGTCAGACACGGGCTATCGATTGTTTTTTCACGCAAACCTGAGCCAGAAGAAATCGAGGCAGGTGTAAGAATGGTGGAGGATGTAAAAATGGCAGGAAATCTCACTGAAAAGGATGCTCTCGAACGGTTTGCTCTCCTCGCCCTAAACCTAAATGAATTTATTTACCTAGACTAGATATGAAAACAAACAAGCCAAACTTTTGTAACCAGTTAAACCGCAGGGAATTTTTGAAGGATATCGGGGGAGGTTTTGCCGCCCTTGGTCTCACCGGTATG
>MDSZ01015002.1_pt1 | contig 21098 bp, 21 predicted proteins | sample 811201 | NCBI WGS metagenome assembly MDSZ01 (sample SAMN05326647, study PRJNA326480) | marine metagenome | isolation source: seawater | place: Indian Ocean: North | collected 2010 | reverse complement strand
TTGCCTTGGCCTTAGCGCGAACCATCTTATCTTCACATGCATTTACCGCATCCATGTCACCATCTAGACCCTTGTTAACCAAATATGACAACATATCATCTTTTGATAATGAAACTGGATCAAATGAACCAGGGTTTGAAACATTAGAAGGTTGACTGACAACTTCAGGCATCGGCGGACGTTCAGCAGCACCTTTATTTACCTTCAAAATCATCGCCTTGGCCTTAGCGCGAACCATCTTATCTTCACATGCATTTACCGCATCCATGTCACCATCTAGACCCTTGTTAACCAATTCAGCTATAAGCCTGTCTTTGCTATTCATACCATTTTTCTTGTTAATGGTCGATCTTCAAGTATTTGCTCTTCAAGTTTTAACAGACCTTCAATTAAGGATTCTGGTCTGGGTGGACATCCTGGTACGTAGACATCGACTGGGATTACTATGTCTACTCCTTTTAGAACGTGGTAACCATGTTGCCAGTATGGTCCACCACTAGTTGCACACGACCCCATGGCAACTACATATTTTGGGTCTGCCATTTGCTCATATAGCTTTTTAACACGAATCGCCATTTTCATTGTCACAGTTCCGGCGACAATCATAACATCAGCTTGCCTTGGTGAAGATCGTGGAATAAACCCAATTCTTTTTATGTCGTGTCTTGGTGCTGCAGCGGCCATCATTTCTATTGCGCAACATGCTGTGCCAAATTGAAAGAACCAAGGGCTTGTACTACGACTCCAGTTTAGCAACTTTTCGAGTTTAGCAACAATTACATTATCTTGTTCAAATTTATTTGTTAGCAGTCCCATATTAATTATCCTGATTAATTGCGATTTTTCTGTAACGTCCAGTTCCATAACGAACCCTTCGCTTAACCCAGTCAAGGTCTGATTTTACCCAAACATAAGCAAGCCCTACTGTAAGAATAATGAGGAATATTCCCATTTCAATTAAAGCAAGAAGGCCTAATTCCTTAAAAACAACTGCCCAAGGGAATAAAAAGATTACTTCAACATCAAAAATCAAAAAAATCAGAGCTATAACATAAAACCTGATATTGAATTGCAACCATGCAGAGCCCTCTACCACCTCACCACATTCATATGTTTCAAGTTTTTCCTTGGTTTTTTTTGACGGTGCGACAAGCCATTGAATAATCAATGGAACTATGACAAAAATAATAGCAACAATGGTTGCAAAGAATACGGTTCCGAAATCTCTATACATTTTATAATTATGAGGTAAATAGACACTAAATTTACTTATCGATATTTTGCTTAGTCAATTTAAACTTCAAGAATATCTAATTATTATTAATTGTTAATTTTTTATCAATATCAGTAAAACTTATTTGTTGAATAAAACAGTTTAGCATAAATTTTTCTTATGAGACTTTTTAATTTAATAATTACCAAAGTTCTTCCTTTTTTACCGAAGTGGTTTGCAAAACCATTTGCGAAATCCTACGTCGCTGGTGAAACTTTTGATGAAGCTTTAAAGAAAGTTCGTGAATTAAATGACAGAGGCTTTAAAGCAACTTTGGACATACTTGGAGAACATATTAACCATCCTGGAGAAGCTAAGAAAATCACAGCTCAATATTGTTTGTTATATGATAAAATTGATGAAGCATCACTTGATTGTAGTATTTCTGTTAAGCCTACACACATTGGACTAAGCATATCAAAAAATGAAGCAATTGCAAATATGACTAAAATTGCGAATAAAGCGTCTGACTTAGGGAATTTTCTTCGAATTGATATGGAAAATTCAAAATACACAGACCAGACACTTGAAATTTTAAATGAATGTAGAAATTTATATGAGAATGTTGGTGTTGCAATTCAGGCTTATTTATACAGAAGTGAAAATGACATAGATAATTTTAGCAATAATCACTTTAACTTGAGAATATGTAAAGGTATTTACAATGAACCTGAAAAAATTGCTTACAAGAACTATGATGACATACAGAATAACTTTCTCCTTCTAGCAAAAAAAGTAGCTCTTAAAGGAGGGTTTTGCGGATATGCCACACACGATTTGTTTCTAATTGACAGGCTATTAGAATGGATTAATGAGGAAAAAATACCATCAAATTTATTTGAGTTCCAGGTACTGTATGGAGTACCTATGGGAAATAAACTTGATGAACTAATAAAAAAAGGATTTTCGGTTAGAGTATATGTACCCTTTGGTCCAGATTGGTTTGATTATTCTATCAGAAGACTCAAAGAAAACCCCAATTTAGTAGGATATGTATTATCTAACCTGATAAAATCATGATTGATTCAAGCACAATTATTAAGATACTAAAATTAAGAACTATTGCTGTAGTGGGTTTCAGTTCAAAAATTGAACGCCCTAGTAATTTCGTCTCCAAGTATATGAAAGAAAATGGCTATAAAATAATTCCAGTAAATCCAACTCAAAAAAAAATTGGAACATTGGAATGTTTTCCAAACCTTGAATCAATAAATGAAAAAGTCGATATTGTAAATATATTCAGGAGAAACGAATATGTTCCTGAAATCGTTGAATCAGCAATTTCAATTAAAGCAAAATCCATATGGATGCAAGATTCTGTCCATAATATTGAATCTGCAACAAAAGCAAAAAAAGCTGGCATCATGGTGATTATGAATGATTGCCTAATGAGACAACACAAACGTCTTATTAGATTATTAAAATGATGAAAAAAAACAACTTCAAGGATTCTTATGATAATAATGGTTTTTCAGTGGTTAAAGGTGTCATAAAACCATCACTTGCAAACGAAATAAAAAATCATATAAAATGGCTGAGTGGAAAATATCCAAACACAAGGCCAGAAGCTTTTCATCACAATATGTTAATCCATGATCCTTTCATTCATCATCTTATTAATCAGGATATTATATTAGACTATGTTCAAGCAATTATTGGTCAAAACATTGCATTATTCGGCGCACATTATATTGCTAAAAAACCTCTTTCTGGACAGCCAGTAGGTTGGCATCAAGATGGTTCATATTGGCCACTCGAACCTATGAATGTAGTTTCAATTTGGCTGGCGGGTACATACTCAGGGCCTGAAAACGGCTGTATGAGAGTGATACCAGGAACACAAAAAAACCGATTACTTAAACCAAGTCAAATGATAAAACTTGATACAAGTGAATTTGTACTTGACTTAGCCATTAGACCTGAGGAAATTGACGACCATTCGGCATTGGACATTAAACTCAACCCAGGTGATATGTCCATACATAACCCTTTCATAATACACGGATCTAATCCCAATAAATCTACTTTATGGAGAATAGGGCTGACACTTCGATTCATACCTACAACGACTTATGTTAACAGGACAAATTGGGAATGTGTTTTACTGAGAGGTAAAAACGTCGAGGGAATTAAAAATAATTATATTGATAAACCGATATTTATTGATGGTGAGCATATGCCATTTAAAGGATGTCATAAATACAAATGATTTATCCCAAATAAGAGTCAATCTATCAGAATATTCGCAGAGACAATATCCATTGGCATATTAAAGTATTCATTACTGAAAGTAAAAATTTCCATTCCCCCCAGTGCATTTATTAAACCAATTGGTAAATAACTATGCTTGATTTGAAAATATGGTGCTACTAAGTATTCTCCTTGCGCTAGGTTAAGCTCATCTATATTTATTAAATAATTCCATACCAATTCATCATAAATCTCTACATTTAATGGAAATGAATAATCCTGTAAAGGATTTCCATTATTATCAATAGTTGCGTACCTATGTAAAACTTTATCATTATTGGTAATATTATAAATCATGAGACCTGAGTTATACAACGTAGAATCACCAAAAGAAAATCTATATATATCAATACTAGAATTTTGGTGAACAATTGTGTTAAAACCTATATAAGGACTGCTTAATTCAAGACTTTCATTAATTTGATTATTTGGATTTGCAATGCAGGATAAAACTTTTTTCATATAAATTGTATTGACTAATTCACCATTTTCATCCAGAGATACCTGATTATTCGCCAATCTACCATTAATAAAGTTTACCGGAATTGAATCGAGAAGATAATTATGTATGAAAAAGTAGATTTTTCTTTGTCCAGATACATCTTTCAATCCTTCATTTATATTTATTATAAATCTATCTTGTTCATTAGTATAGGTAATTATGTTAAAATCCTCTAGCCAAATGCAAACTCTTACATTTCCATTTCGATTTTCAGGAACAACTGTACCTGAAATGATTGAACCACTTGTACTGCTATCATTCCAAATGGGGTTAGATGTGCACGAAAGATAAATCAAAAATAAAAATAGCGGGATATGATTATTCTTCACATTATTAGAAGGCTGATTGAAAAAACATATCTCCTATCATATACTGAAACACCGATCAACTCTTGGTTAGGGCTATTTAGATTCTTAGCTGAAAAATTTAAACCCAAATCTAACATTCTGTATTTAATCTTTTTATCGATAGCTAAATCAAATGTTTGTATTCCATCAAGCATTGAATAGCTTAAATTATTTTCAGAGTTTAAAGAAGTAAGGAACTTTTGACTCTCTTTTCGATAAATTAATTTAAAAAAAGTTTTGAGATACTTTAATTGCAAAGAGAGTCGTAACATATCCTTTGGATATAATTGGAAAGCCATTTGGTCAGAAAAAAAATGATTAACATAGAAAGTATTAAATATAAAGTCTTGATTTTTTATATTTAATGCGAACTCATAACCTGAGATTTTTTCATTACCATAATTTACTGGAATCATTAAAATTGAATCATCATAATAAATATGCTTTATTTTATCAATATATTGATAGCTAAAAATCTTAAAAGTAGTATTTACTGATTTAAGCTTGTCTGTGTCATTACGGTGAATTTTATAACCGAATTCAAACATTGATTTTTTCTCATTTAATAAACCATCATTCAATAAAAATGCTCCAATCTTATTTTTAATAATTTCATCAATACTGGGAACCCTATTCGAACTAGAGTAAGTTATAAACAATAACTTTTGCCAATCATTATTATCGATGATTGATGCAAAGATTTTTGAGTTATTATTTTTCCAAAATTTATTTTCATTGAACAAATTATTTTGACTAATAAAACTATCATCGATTTCTTCTTGATTGAACATGATTTTTATATTCCGAATCCCAACTTTGGATATTTTTTTCTGACCAATTAATTCTATATTAAAATTAATACCATATTGATTTCTATTAGCAGAAATTTTATCATCATAAAAGATATGGTTAGATTTAATCCTATTTTGTTCAATTGATAATCCAAAGCTTGCATGATTAATTTTTCTTTTTATTTTCATTCCAAATCCATTGGAAAGGTCTGATTTACTATTTTCTTTTAAATTCACAATCCCTATTTCTTCACATTCTTGGGACGAACCATAGAATGAAATATCTCCTAGAATTTTATTTTCATTATCCAACTTGAAAATGAAATGGTTATTTAAAAGGTCAAGAGAATCATTCGCTCTTCTGTCAACATATTTTTTCCCATTTTCAAAAATCATCATTTTTATCAAAAGTCTTGAATCAACTTTCATTGAAGTATTCATAATTTTTTTATTATATGATGTGATAACTTCATCACGATATGAGCCTTGATATCTTTGTTTAAATTGGACTTCAGAGAAACCACTATTTAGAGATACTTTTTTATTGCCAATTGATCCGTATGTATCATAACCCCCGTAATCATAAGTTCCAAATTTCTGATTAAAACTAAATGTGTTTTTTTTTAAAATTTTAGGAACCAAATTGATTGCTCCAGATGAAGAGAGCGAATTTTCGGTATTCCCAAACATTAACTGAATTCCATCTAAACCAAGAGAGCTATAACGAGATAAATCAACTGTACTATTGCTAAAGTTATTTATTCTTACCCCGTCGTAATAAAGTATAAGTTCCTCACTTCCTAAACCTCTAAATGATATGTTTTTTGCGCCACTTACCGTCTCATTCATAAAGATTGGATAATTGGACTGCAAACCATCACCTAAATCAAATGAACTTCTCATCATTTCTCCATCCATATTTATATAACTAACTAACTCATTGTCTTGCATTGAGTTTTTTATTCTTTCTCCTTTAGCTTTTACATTCAATGCTTCCATTTGTATTACATTTTTTTTTAGAATAATATTATTGTAAGGGAGAATCTTCTTTACCAAGATTGTATCTGATAAATAACCAATAAAACTGAATATCAAATATTCATCATTATCTGGAATTGATAAGGAAAAATAGCCCCAATTATCAGATTGGGTACCGACCCCAGAAGGTAATGAAATAACATTCGCATTAGTTAAAAAATCATCATCCTGATTTTTGATTTTACCCTCAACATTTCTTGAATCAGCAAATGTAATAATTATTAGAAAAAGCCGGATTAGATTAAATCTTATATTCTTCAATAATTATTGTTCGCCACGTTTTCCCCACCCCATTTTTACCCGCAAGGTTTCAAAGTAATTAGAATCGTGAAAGTCAATTAAACTAACATTATAATTTGATTTTTTTATTCTTACTTTGCATTCTGAATCTAAAATCTCGTGTAATTGCCCATCTGCAATACACTGAATTGATTCATTAGTTTTAGGAAAACTTATTGTAATTTTTGAACTAGATGGTATAACTAGTGGTCGAGATGTAAGGCTATGGGGTGCGATAGGTGTGATTATTGAGGAATCAACTTTTGGAATAACAATAGGACCTCCAGCAGATAAGGAATATGCTGTAGAACCTGTAGGAGTGGATATAACTAATCCATCCGCCTTGTAATTAGCAACTTTATGCCCATCAACATCCACCGATACATTAAGCATGCGATGAGTTTGTTCATTACAAATAACGAAATCATTCAATGAGACATAAACAATTTCACCAGAAACTTTTTTAATTCTTGCCTCAAGTAAAGTTCTATTTTCAATTAGATAGTCCCCCTTTAAAACCTGGCCTAAGCGATAAAATAGGTCCTTCAAAGTGACCTTTGCAAGGAAACCAAGATCTCCAAGGTGTATTCCAAGAATAGGAGTATCTACTCCTTTTATTACACGTGCTAGTGATAGAAAGGTACCATCACCTCCTAAAACAAGCATGAAATCAAGATCTGCTATTTCATTTTTGGAACTTATCACTTTTGTTTTAAAGTTTGAGCCATTATGATGGTTGATAATCCTAGTAGTTAAATAACATTCCATACCACGGGTTATCGACCAATCAATTATTTCAGGTACTACTTTCCAAAAGGAAGACTTTTCAGTATTTCCCCAAACTCCAAATTTTTTTGGAATTTTCATTTTAAATCCTCAATTTTAAATCCATCAACACTTTTAATTAATTTCTGAACACGTTTCTCAGAAATTCTTAACTCCTCCTGACATTTTTGCACTAACAACACCCCCTCTTCAAACCAAGCTAAATTTTGTTCAAGAGAAGTTTCTCGTGATTCCATTTTCTCAACTAACTTCTCAAGACGATTTATTGATTCTTCAAAGTGATTGGATTCTGATTTTTTTGGCATAATTAAAGTTACATTAATTTTTATTTTCTTTTAGAACTGATATCTTTTTTGCAATAAGTTGATTATTTAACATTTTCAATGTAAAAGTTTCACCAATGGCTATTTCATTAGCATCACGTATTATTTTATTATTCCCTTTTATTGGTAAAGCATATCCTTTTTCAAGTATTCGCTTTGAATCTAAATTATTCAATTGTTTTACAAAATATTTTAATTTTTCATGAATAAAATTTTGTTTTGTATCTACAGACAAAACCATTCTTTGTTTTAAGTTTTCTAGGACTTCGTACTTTGCCTTGAGCTTTTTGGTTGGTTTTTGATTTGAAATTCGATTGTCAAATTGGTCTAAGTATAGTGACTTTTGCTCAATGTAGTTTTTAATCATATTTATTAATCTATTTTTATGATTTTTCAATCTACGTAAGAGGTCATCAAAATTTGGACCGGATAATTCTGCGCCTGCTGATGGTGTAGGTGCACGAAGGTCACAAACAAAATCACTTATTGTAAAGTCAGTCTGATGACCAACAGCTGAAATTATAGGAATTTTTGAATTGAATATGGCACGTGCAACAATTTCTTCATTAAAACACCATAAATCTTCTATAGAGCCACCACCTCTCCCAATAATAATAATATCAATATCTTTGTATTGATTAAAAATTTCAATTCCCTCTACCAGATCTTCTGAAGCACCGTCACCCTGCACTTTTACCGGGTATAAAATTTTTAAAATATGAGGAGATCGTCTATCTAGAACATCTAATATATCTTTAATAGCTGCGCCTGTTTCAGATGTTAATATTCCTATGGCTTTGGGGTAGGGAGGTATTTCTTTTTTATGCTTTTGATCAAATAATCCTTCATTCCCTAGCATTTTTTTTAACTCTTCAAATGATTTATATAAATCTCCAATACCCTCTTGCTCCATTGTGGAAATTTTTAATTGTACTTCACCTTTTTTTTCATACAATTTTATAGATCCAAAAATTCGAACGCTCATTCCATTACAAGGAGAAAATCTTAAATGCGAATTATTTAAACGAAACATAACACATTTCATCTCACTTGATGCATCTTTCAAAGTAAAATACATATGCCCAGATGAGGTATGATGGTGATAATTTGATATTTCTCCCTTGACCCAAATATTGGAGAGTTGCTTTTCAAACTTTTCACTTATTATGGAGTTTAAACCAGAAACAGTTAAACAATCTTTATAGCTAGCCATAAGTCAAATTGTCTAAAAATACATTGTTTTCGGTATGAAGGATTAAAATCTTATAATTTATTTATCTTTTTTCTTGTGACGATTAGCACGCAAACGTTTCTTTCGTTTGTGTGTATTCATTTTTTTCTTTTTTCTTTTTTTACCGCTTGGCATTGAAAATCCATTTATTTATTAATCAAATCATTAACCCGAAGGCGCATAAGTTTACTAGGTTTAAATGTAGGAACAAACCTTTCTGGTAAAAAAACTGGTTCCCCAGTACCAGGGTTCCTCGCTTTTTTTGGCATCCTGTGTTTAATCCCAAATGTACCAAAACCTCTCAATTCAACTTTTTCATTATTCGCTAATGAATCAATAATTGTACCCATTACCCCATTCATTACCGTTTCAGTTTCAACTTTAGTTAAACCTGTTGCTTCTGACACTGAATTGACAATTTCCTGTTTTGTCATTTTAATCTCCTAATATTTATGCATCTTTTTTTATTTAACCCAAATCACCAGTTTCTGGCCTGGATGAATTAGATGTGAGCCATACTTCATATTATTCCAACGCCTTATCTTACTCGCTCGAGTACCAAAGTTTTCAGCGATTTGCCCAAGGGTATCTCCACGTTTTACACGGTATATTTTCTTAGCATAGCCAGGTGGTCCTCCATTTTCTCCATTACCCCAAATTCGTCCTCCTTTTAGTGGAACATTTAATTTTTGACCTACTCTTACTTTATTTCTATTTCTTATTTTATTTACAGCGGCCAAATCGTGAATCGAAACATTATACTTTTTTGATATTGTCCAAAGACTTTCACCATATCTAACTCTATGAACAACAAACTGAGGTGCAAATCTTTCTTCTTCAGGAATGGCATTCCATGCATTTATAAAATCATCTTTTTTACCTAATGGTAATTTTAGCTGGTAACCAGGTTCGGTAGGAGTCGCTGATTGTCTAAGCTCAGGATTATAATCTCTTAAAACTTTAGGTTTAACTCCTACAACACGAGCCAAAACTGCAATATCTGCACTTTTTTCTAATTCTATCGTTTCGTATCGAAAAGGTTGGATATTTTTTGGTATTGTAAAACCATATGCTTCTGGGCTTCGTGCAATAATTGCTGCAGATAAAAAGTATGGAATATAATTTCTTGTTTCTCTTGGTAGTGAATGCATTTGCCAAAAATCATAAGTTTGATGAATCTTCGATGCTCTCATCACCCTACCACTACCGCAATTATATGCTGCAATAGCTAAATACCAATTGTCAAATTGCTTATATAAATCCTTTAAGTACATACATGCGGCATGGGTAGCTTTCTCAGGGTCTCTCCTTTCATCTTTATACCAGTCCCTATCTAAACCATATTTCTTTCCGGTTGAATAAATGAACTGCCACATACCTGAAGCTTTAGCTTTACTATAGGCCTTTGGATTTAAACCAGACTCAATCATTGCCAAATACATAAACTCTTGTGGCATTTCATGTTCTTTTAGAATTGGTAAAATTAAACCTTTATATTTGTCATAACGCTCTAACCATATCTGAAATTGTTTTTTACCTTTTGTTTGAAAATAATTAATATATTGATCGACCTGTTTCGTGCGAACAAGTGGTAAATGACCATCCCTATCTTCAACTACCGTGAATTTTGTTTCACCCATCTCAATCTCAAAACTCTCGCTTATAACGGTCCTTAACTTTTCCGCCATTACCGGAGCATCTATACTCTGCACAGTAGCTAAATTATGGGTATACAATTCAGTAAATGTTCTATTAAATCTATCAAATTCTTCTTTATCTTCAAGGTTCATATCACCAATTTGGTCTGCTTCCATAAGGAGTTCAAAAATTTTACTTAGTATATAAGCAACCTCCAATGTATCTCTATTAAAGTCTGATATCATCGCTTCAGACATTAATAGTTTTGCATCTTTTAATATTGCAGGGAACCTATTTCTTGTTTCATCAATATCCATTGTGGAATCTTGAATGGTAGTAAAAAAAGACGGGGTAGGATTTACTTTTGTAATGGATTTAGTCTCTGCGCCAATGACTACTGAGGCAGTGATATAGATATTTACTATGACTGTAAGTATTTTATTCAAAGGTATTTAGTGAAACTCCGCACCTAAATATAAACTTTAAATATTTAATTATACAAGACCTTGTGTTCTCATTTTTTTTATTTTTTTAGTAGTGCTATATCCGGGTGTCAATGGAAAAATCTTCACTTTTCCACCCCAGCTATGAACATCTTCTGCACCAATAATTTCGTCTGATTTGTAATCACCACCCTTAACCAAATAATCTGGACGAAGTGTTTCTATTATTGCTTTTGGAGTTTCAGTATTAAAAATATAAACTTTTTCAACAAATTTTGTATTTAGTATTGCTTCTTTTCTATCTGCCTCAGGTTGTACTGGTCTATCTCTGCCTTTTAATTTTTTTACTGAATTATCAGAATTTAGTCCAACAATCAATAGGTCGCCAAGTCTGGAGGCATTGAATAACAAATCCAAATGTCCCTTATGCAAAAGATCAAAACATCCATTTGTAAATACAATTTTTTTTCCAAGATTTTTCCAATTTCTTGAATCATCTGCTATTTGAGTTAATTGTTTTGTCAAAATTATTCAGTTTTGAAGTAATTCATAAACTTTTTCCCTAAGGGTATCAGCTACATTTCCACGATCTTCATAAGAAAACTTTTCAGTATTAAGCGGATGACCTATTCTTAATTCAACAGCCATTCTTTTCATTTTCCAAGCTCCTTTCTCAAGCAAATCAAAAGTGCCAACAAATGCAATAGGGACAATCGGTAAGTTTGTATTTATTGATAATAACATCCCTCCTCTTTTAAACTGTCCAAGTGAACCATCAATTGTGCGAGTCCCTTCAGGAAATAATAATATTGATCTGGGATGATTAATTAATGAATCTTTTGCCTTTTCTAGGGTCTGGATAGCGCTATCTCTTTTTTTCCTATCAATAAAAATATGTCCAGCAGACTTCATAATCCAACCAAGTAAAATAATTGATTTCAATTCAATTTTTGCAACCGGAACCAACCAATATGGTAAACAAGAAAAGGCAATTGGTATATCAAAAACAGAAGCGTGGTTCCCTGCAAAAACATAATTTCCTTTTGGTTTAAGATTCTCCAGACCTTTGACAGTGTATTTAACACCACTAAAAAATAAAATACTTTTACCCCACATTCGTGCACAATGACTTAAAATTTTACCTTTTTTTGATTCAAAGAAAGTTAATAATATGCCTGGCAAACCATAGATTATGGTAAAAATTACAGTATTAAATAATGCCCATATAAATCTCAATTTATTATATCCCCTAAATGCCTAAAAATTTTGAAACGGATTCTGGGAATTCTACACTACCATTTTCTGTTTGGTATGTCTCAAGTAATGCAATCATTAATCTTGGAGTAGCAAGGCCAGATCCATTCAAAGTGTGAAGATATTTCACATCATTGTTAACATTCCTAAATCTAATATTACCTCTGCGAGCCTGAAACGATTCAAAATTGCTACAAGATGATACCTCTAACCATTTACATTCACCCGGTGCCCAAACCTCAATGTCATAACATTTAGAAGCTGCGAATCCCAAATCTCCTATACACAATTCTACAATGCGATAATGCAAACCCAAATTTTGTAAAATTGATTCTGCTTGCATAGTCAAGCTTTCTAATTCATCGTAAGAAGTGTCAGGAACTACAAATTTCACTAATTCTACTTTATTAAACTGGTGTACACGAAGTAAGCCTCTCGTATCCTTCCCATAGGAACCAGACTCTCTCCTAAAACAAGGAGAGTAAGCGACATAATATATTGGTAATTCAGATTCATCTAATATTTCATCGCGATGAAGGTTAGTGATAGGAACTTCTGCAGTGGGAGCAAGATAAAGATTATCAGTTTCAGTATGGTACATGTCATCTTCAAATTTGGGTAACTGCCCTGTTGTTAGCATAGATTTTTTTCTCATCAATACTGGCGGAAAAATTTCTTCGAAATTATATTTGTCTCGATGGTAATTCATCATTGAATTAATTAGCTCTCGTTCAAGTTTTGCACCAAATCCCTTATATAAAGGGAAACCACTACCTGATAATTTTGCACTTCTTTTAAAATCAAATAAATTAAGTTTATCTCCAATTTCTAAATGAGATAGGGGTGTGAAATTAAATTTCGGTTTTTCACCCCAATATCTCACTACTTTATTTTCATTTGAGTCAAGACCTTTTGGCACAGTTTCATGAGGGATATTTGGTAGTTGGTATAATTTATTTCTTAACATATCTGAAACTTCACTAAGCTCAGCTTCGAGTGTTTTTAACTTGGAACCTAGGATTCTCATATTCTCAATTGATTTTTTAGTATCTAAGCCATCTCTTTTAAGATGACCGATTTTTTCAGATTCAGCATTGCGCTTAGCACGCATATCGCTAGAGCTTGTTTTTAACTTCCGAAGTTTCTGATCTAGTTCAATAATACTAGTAAGTTTTATGTTTTGCTGCTTTAAACTTAATCTCTCCTGACAGTACTGAGTTTCAGTTCTTAGTTTTTTAATTGATATCATATATAATAACCATTATGAAGAGCATTAATTTATTTTGATTATTATTCTATTTCAAACCTTATGAATAGAATAGATACATATGGGCATTTGCCCGGGCTAAATATAATTTGTAATATTGATTATATAAGAATAATTTTTATTATAATACAAAGGAATACTATCTGAAAAAACCGCGCCAAGTTTTAATTAAATAAAGGTAAAGGTAAATTAATCAAAAGCTGTTGTGTAATGTTATTCCTATTTCTAAGCCTCATTACAACAGATTATATAAAAATAGATGAAAAAAATTATTAAACTTTCAGTGCTACTGCTTTGTATTAGCACTACTGCTAAATTACAAAATCTTGACTTAAGTGCAATTAGGATTGCTCAAAAACAATTATCAAGAACTTCCAATCAGTCAAATAAAATATCCAAGCGAAATCAAAATAGAGAATATTTTATAGCTGACAAAGTTGTTGATCCTAATAATTATTATGTTGGCCCGGGCGATCAATTGCATATTAACATAATATCTAGTAATGAAACCTTTGACCATAACCTGATTATAAACCCAACCGGAAATTTATTAATCCCGTCTGTAGGCATCGTAACCTGTAATGGTTTGACTTTAAAAACATTGATTGAAGTAATAAAAAAAGAAATAAAATCTTGGAATGCAAATGTAAAAATCAATGTAGAGCTAGAAGTAATTAGAGAATTTAGGGTATTAGTAATTGGTCAGTTTAGCAACGCAGGTTATTTTATTGTAACACCAATGACAAGAGTATCTGATTTGTATGAACAAATTATATCTGATCATAACCTTAAGAAAAAAGAAATTTTAGATTTGGATGCTAGACAATTAAGTGCTTCAGAAACATTTGGTATGCGTTCTCGAATAGCTGTAGATGATTTTTACGATAGAAAGTTGGGAATGTCTGATAAACAAATGCTTGAATCAGATCTTCTTTCAAACCGAAACATTTTAATATTCAGGCAATCAGATACATTAAAAATAGACCTAGAAAAATTTAAGGTAACCGGTGATGAGAACCATAATGTATACATAAGACAAAATGATATTATAAGTATTCCATATAAAAAACAGTTTTTTACTATCCAAGGCGGTGTGCAAATGCCAGGAAAATATGAATATAATCCTGAAGACAATATACTTAATGCCATTAATATAGCTGGAGGTCTACATCCGAATGCAACAAAAGATAGCATTTTTATTACAAGGTCAAAATTGAAGAACCAATCAGAATCCTTTTTTGTTAATTCAAATAAAACTAATCTTACAAGATTACTTCCTGACGATCATATTATGGTAACTTATTTTGAGGATAACGATTCTTATAGTATTGCACAAATTTTAGGCGAAGTTAAATTCCCAGGTAGTTACCCAATCACAAAAGGAAAAACAACCGTAAATGATATAATTAAGAAAGCAGGTGGATTTCTTCCAAGTGCTGACAGTTCCAAAATTTATATCAATAACAATATTATAGCGCGCATTCCAGATAAAGAGTTAGAACGTATATTACTTAAAAATGAAGTAGTAAGGTCAATTGAAGAAAATGCCTATGTAAAAGCACGAATAAGAACTCAAAAAGGCTCCATTGAAACATCTGTAAATAGCCTTAAACAAAAAGACATAATCCTAAATAATAGTGATGAGATATACATTCCGCGTTACTTTCCATACATAGAGGTCATAGGTGCTGTAAATGCACCTGGTAGATACTTATACAAACCAATTAACAATGCAAAAGATTACATTAAATTAGCTGGCGGTGTATCAAAAAACGCAAGTAGAAAAAAGTTTATTATAAAATCTACAACTGGTCAAAGACTAAAATTAAATAAAAATGAAAGCCTATCTTATGGTGATATAATTTTTATACCAGACAAAGTTGATTATAATGAATGGGTAGCAGCTAAAGAATTAGTGGGAGCTTTATATCAAGGAGGGCTATTAATGTATTATCTCCAATCGATTATTATTAGAGAAAGAGACCAATAAATACAAAAAAATTTGATAAAAAATTGAAAATATGAAATTGACTCCACACGAAGAAAAGATTTTAAATATTATTAATGAAAATCCTAAAATTATTGATAATCCTAACGAAAGAACTAAAACTGCCTCAAAATATGGATTAACCGAAAAAACTTTAAGAAACCGTATTGCTGAACTAAAAAAAAGAGACCTTATTAAACTTGAGCACTTAAAGGGGGAGAAGAGTCATCTCCAATTAATAAATGAAAATGATGAAATTAATGTCGAGGCAATATTTAAAATTATCAGTAATAAAAAAACTTTTATTTTAAAATTTGGCATATTTTTTACTTTAATTGGGCTGGTTTATTCCCTTCTTGCTACTATCTATTTCGAATCAAAAATATCACTATATCCTGCTGGAGAACAAAATAACTCAGGAGGAATGCTTGGCGATTTTCAAGGCCTTGCAAAATCTTTTGGAATTGGAGGTCTTACTAGTACTACGACATACAACATACCTGATATCATTAAGAGCAGAAGATTAAAAAAAGATATTGTCTTAAAAAAATGGGAATCAAAACTTTATCCAAACGGCTCAAACCTAATTAAATATTGGGAACTAGACAAACCTCCCTTTTTCTCACCACTTAAATTAATTAAAAAAATTTTACCAACGGGCGGTTTTAGCTCAAATAAAATTGATAAACAAACCTATGAAGCTATATTACAATTAGATGAATTAATTTCAGTCAAAGAGGAAATTTCGGGCTTGATAACGGTCAAAGTTTTAACAGAAGATCCAAAACTTTCATCTGACATAGCAAACTATATCGCTGAATATGTCAAAAATTTCATATCGATAGAACAAAAAAGAGAAGCATCAAGAAATAGAGTGTTTATTGAGAATCAAATGGAAGATGCAAAATCACAAACGGAATATTCAGAGGATATTTTAACAGATTTTAGAAAAAGCCACCCTCTTAGGCTTGATACCCCTTCCATAGAAATGACAAGGGAAAGACTTGAAAGCGCTGTTGAAGAAAATCGCGCTGTTGACATTACACTAAGACAACAATTTGAAATAGCAAAAATTGACGAAGCAAAGGAACGACTTCTAATCAGTATTTTGGATACTGCTGAACCTGCAGTTAAGAAGGCAAAGCCTAAACGAACATTGATAGTAATTCTTTCATTATTTTTGGGAATTATTTTAGCAATCCCTTTTGCAATATATATTGATAGACAAGAAAATTAAACCCTCTATTTTCAGTAAACGTATTTTAAAAAACTCATTTTACACAGGGCTTGCTCTGGTATTTGCTGGAATAATAACTCCGCTATTTAATTTCATTATTGCAAGGTTCTTTGGACAAGAAGTCCTAGGAGAATTCAATATAATGATTAGTTTTTGTCTTATAATTACAATTTTTGTAACAAATTTTTTTGGCAGTGCTGGAAATAAATTTCTTGCCGAGTACAGAGGAAAGAATAGTTTTAATCAATTTGTGTATGTTTTAAAGATAGTCATATTTGGACCAATAATAATTTTATTACTTCTAAACACAATATTGCTTATAAAATGGGATTATTTTAGTAAAAACTTTTCGTTACCATATGAGTTATTTATAAAAATCATATTGTACATCTTTTTCCGGTCTTTCTACATTATCTTTAGAAGAATCTATTACAGTGTAGATCTAGTTTCTATATATGCAAAAATTGAAATTATATCAGATATAATTTTGTTTTTAGCAATCATCTTAGTTGCTTTTAAAGGTAAAACTACTCTTTTATTAGACTGTTATGTTTTGGGCTATGCAGCTTTTGTTATTATTAGCATAATACTTTTGTTGAGAAATTATCAAACTATAACAAAAAATATGTCTTATTTGGATAACTTCAATAAAAATGATATTATGAAAAAATTTTCTCATTATGGCATAGTAAGTATGGTAGGTACTGTAGCTAGTACAGGCACTGGTTATCTATCAATACTTGTAATAGGAATGTACCTTAGTCAGTCAGACGCAGGACTTTATTCTTCAGTCCTTGCTATCGTGAGTATTCTTATGTTCATACCCAAACTTTTCACCCAGGTATTCCTTCCAGAAATATCAAACCTATTTGGTGCAAAAAAAAATAAAGAAATAACTCAATTATTTTATCAAACAAGTAAAATAATGATTTCATTATCAGCAGTATTATGTACTATAATTTATTTTATTTCATCAGATATTCTAAAATTATTTGGCGAAGAATTCGTAAAGGGTAGTATCATTTTGCAATTACTTTTACCGAGTGTATTCATTAGGATAACATCAATCCCATTTGTATCATTTCTTTCTGGCACTAAATACATAATACACCCAAATATTGGTGGTGTAATAATTTTTTTTGTATCACTTATAACTTGGGTTATTTTAGTGCCTAATTACAGTTTATCAGGTGTTGCCATCGGATATACAATTGGAAATATAACAGGTGTCAGTTACCAAATATTAATGGCTTATCTTAAAATTAAATCATTCTCTAATGGTTAAAATAAAACAATCATATGATTAGATTGCACACTATTGTTAAATATTATATGTTGAGCTTTCTATTTATTGATACTTTAAGTGGGTTCATTCGTATTTATTTAGGAATCTCTAATCCATTATTCAATATTGGATATTGGATTAGAGGCCCAATTTTATTGTTTTTTATAATATTTTATTTTATTAAAGCCATAAAGAAAAATTTATTTTTCGGTGAATTGTTAAGTATCTTTATGTTATTATTTTTTGTTCTTAATACAATTATCCACTTTTTCTTTCACGCATCACTCAATATGCTGCTTGAAGATGTAACCTACATTCTAAGATTTCAATTTCTTCTTTTTCTTTTTGTATTTATTAAACATCGTATGGATATAAGTGAAAGCTTTTCTAGAAAAGTTATTTATATCAATTTTTCTATTTTTGTGTTAAACCTTTTAGCTGGTCATTTATTTGGATTAGGACTAGAGGCATATAGATTTGAAGGGACATCAAAAGGCATGTTCCAAGGTGGTAACCCTGTTTCAATATTGAACTTGATTTTTTTCACATATTTTTTACTAGATGAAAAACTAAGGAAGCAAATTATTCCTTTATCATTAACTTTTTTCAATGCTTTTATAATTGCATCAAAAAGTGTTTTTGGTTTTATTATTCCAATCTTTTTTGCTCTAAAAAGAAGGGCTCTTAGTCTCAATAAGATTATAGCATATAATATTTTTACTATTATTTTTATTTTTTCATTTTCAATGTTGATTGATAAATCAATTGAAATGTATGAGTCACGGTTTGGTATTAACATAAATAAATCAATAGCTGCTGCAGAAAAGGTTGGTGGTTTATATGATAATCAAACTTTAAATCGAATAGCATCAATTAATTTTAGACGCTATGCCTCATTGAACATACAAATGGAAGAATCTTTTTCTAACTCATTGACTTTACTTTTTGGAACTAGTTTTTCCGGACAAAATTTATTTTGGAAAAAAAGAGGTGAATTTTGGTTTACTAATGCATCTATGGATTTTTTTGATTTTTTTTTCAAATATGGCATAATTGGAACACTAATTTTTTTACTTTTGATTACCAGAGGTTTAATAAAAGACTTTTACCAATCTAATGAAAGAAACAATATTGCTATTATCTTATTTTTTGCCTACAGCTTTTTTGGTGGTCATGTAATTGACTCAGTCACTTCTGGATCCCTTTTTTATTACTTACTAGCCACGATGAGATCTTAATATGAGAATTTTAATTGTAGCGAGTGGGAATAGTTATAAAATCAGTCCGTTTGTTAAGGAACAGGTAAATAGTCTTGAGAAACACGGTCTAGCAATTGATTATTTTCTAATCAAAGGCAAAGGAATTGTTGGATACTTAAAAAATTATTTCTTACTAAGAAACAAGTTAACAAAAAATAAATGTTATGATATCATTCATGCTCATTATGGCTTATCTGGTTTACTAGCATCAATGCAAAAATTAGTCCCTGTTGTGATTACATTTCATGGAAGCGATGTTAATTTATGGCATAATTACTTATATAGTTGGCTAGCATCAAGATTATCAGCAAGAAATATTTTTGTTCATTCAGATTTGTCAAAAAAGTTAAAAATATATTCAAGAGATATTGACATTATACCCTGCGGTATAGATTTAAATATTTTTAAACCAATGCCAATTTCAGATGCAAGAAATAAACTAGGGCTTAATCAAAATACGAATTATGTACTATTTTCGTCTTCATTCAACAATAAAATCAAAAATTTTCCTTTGGCAAGATTAGCAGTTAAAAAAATAGAAAATTGTGAGTTGGTTGAAATGAAAGATTTTTCTAGAACTGAGGTAAGTCTTTTAATGAATGCAGTTGATATGTTACTTGTTACATCGTTTTCAGAAACAGGACCATTAGTAGTTAAAGAAGCATTAGCATGTAATTGTCCAATAATTTCAACCAATGTTGGTGATGTTAATGAATTGATAAAAAATGTGAAAAATTGCTTCATAACAGATTACAACGAAAAGGAAATACAAGATAAAATAAAATTAATTTTAGAATCAAAAGAAAAAACTAATGGAAGAGATGCTGTAAAAGAATATAGATTGGATTTGGTTTCGATTAAAATCTTAAAAGTGTATGAAAAAGTAAAATATCTTTCATGAAAATTTTTCTTGATATTGGGCATCCTGCACATGTGCATTATTTTAAAAATTTTATTATGGAGATAAAAAATGAAGGTCACAAAGTTTTAATAACTGCACGTAATAAAGATGTTACTCATGATCTGCTAGATCATTACAGTATACAATACGTATCAAGAGGCGAAGGCAAGAGAGGATTAATCGGGAAATTTTTTTATTTATTCAAAGCAAACTATCAGTTATACAAAATAGCAAAAATATTCAAGCCTAATCTATTCCTAAGTTTTGCATCACCCTATGCTGCGCAGGTGGCATTTTTTTTAAAAAAACCTCACATTACATTTACTGATACTGAGAACGCTAAAATTGGCATTATGTCATTTTTACCATTCTCTCAAATAGTACTAACACCTAATGCATATAAAAATCATTTAGGAAATAAGCACATTCGTTTTAACGGATTTATGGAGCAATGTTACCTACATCCTAAATATTTCCAACCAAATAATAATTTTTTTACCAATTTGAATTTAGCGTTAAATCAAAAATACGTAATAATTCGATTAGTTTCTTGGAATGCCAGCCATGATATTGGCCAAAAAGGTTTTGAATTAAATTTTTTAATTAAACTTGTTAAAGAAATTGAAAATCATGCTCCAGTATTTATTTCTTCTGAGGGAGATATACCAGTTCAACTAAGAAAAAATAAATTAAATGCAACTGCAAATGAAATTCATAGCATTCTATTCCATGCAACTTTATTTATTGGTGAGGGTGCGACTATGGCATCTGAATGCGCGATTTTAGGCACACCTGCAATTTATATAAATACCCTAACTGCAGGTACTTTGGAAGAGCAAGAGAAAAATGGGTTAGTATATATTTTTAATTCAACTGAGGGTGTTAAAGAAAAAGCTATTAGTATCATAAAAAATAAAAAAATCAAAACAAATCAAATACAAAAAAGAAATGATTTTATAAAAAAAACAATTGATGTAACAAAATTTATGAAATGGTTTATATTAAAC
>MDSZ01143107.1_pt1 | contig 21103 bp, 8 predicted proteins | sample 811201 | NCBI WGS metagenome assembly MDSZ01 (sample SAMN05326647, study PRJNA326480) | marine metagenome | isolation source: seawater | place: Indian Ocean: North | collected 2010 | reverse complement strand
CTACAGAAGTAGCAGAAGTTTACAACGGAGGAAAAGTAAAGAACCTGACGACTTTTAGTGCATACGACAATATAATATCTTGGTGGAAAATGGGTGATGACCTCGATGCCACCGGTGCAAATAATATAAAAGATTACAAAGGATCTAACCATGGTACTATGGTGGGTTCCACTGCGATAGTGGCCTCAACAGGATTAGGTTCGGATAGAGAAGTTACAGATCCAAAAGAGACAACTAATTGTTTGTGGCAAAAAGATAGAAGTGAAAGGGCGGAAAACAGAGAAACTATCAGAAGAGTAGCAGTAACGGATGTTTCAGGGTCAACATACGTTTTAAGAAAGCTCAGTAGACCTTACAGGTTTTCAGCTACTGAAAGCCGCCCGATAGGAACTGGATTCAACAGAAAGACAAATAAGAATCCTGAGCTTTACAAGATGGCATCTCGTGCAGGAAACATACAACTTACTGCTAGCAACCTGACCGAAGAGCCAGTATGCAAAGACACAATCAATCCAAACTTTACTGAACACTACAGAGGCTCAACTGATGTAATAAACAATAACAATTATCTTGACGCCGACTCTGATTTACTTTTCCCATTCACGATGATAAGTTCTTCTGTGGGCGTAGACCTGCAACAAGTTAAAGAAAATATGCAAATTGCAAACAACCATCTTGATATTGGAATCCATGGAGAGTCATCTTTGCAGAGTCCATTCACAAGACAGCACGTCGGTGGCATGCCTCACAGAAAAGTCGAAATGGGACTATCAAGTTCAGCAGACGGTTTCAACGTTCCAAGACCAGAAGCATATAATCTTACAGCTTCCGATGCAACAATGTTATTGACAACTGCCGCTGTAGCTAGGCCAAAATCAATGTTCTACAGAGACAGTGGTATCGGCACTGGTTATATGTTTAAGAATATAAAACACGGAACGGGTAGCAACATATTAGGAAATTACAACAAAGATTACGAAATCGTTCAAACAAGCGGAAGATCTTTGAACAATAACTTTATGTCAGATCAAGATGGAGATTATTTTTCCACAATTACCACCACTGTAGATTTCAACACAAAAGCAATAGATTTTGGTGGTACCGGATGTATTGTGGTTCCGGATCATAATTCACTTACATTTAACACTGGATCAACCGACTCACAGTTTTCATATTCGTTGTGGTTCAAAAGGGAAGACACAGGCGCCCAAGTACTAATAAGTAAATATTCAGATGATGAAACAGCACAAAGAGAATACAGGATTTTTTACACTACTTCAAAGATATACCTTCAAATATACGATGGCGCCTCAGGTTATACTGCTCAATGGGTTTCTTCTGGAACTCCTGTAAGTAGTAATGGCTGGTACCATATTGTTGTGACATATAATGGTGATGAGGATAATCCAACCGCTTTTTTGTATATTAACGGTTCTAACTCATCTTGGACCCGCGGCTCAGAGACTCACGATGGTTTTCAAAACACAACTGCAGACCTCGTCATCGGCGGAAAGCACGACGGCGGTAGCACATACGATACTTTTGTTCATTCACAGATGGCAGACGTTATATTATGGAATAAGCAGCTAACTGCAGCTAATGTTACTGAATTATACGCATCCGGCAAAGTGATGGATGTAACGCAACATTCCGAGTTCAGTCGGGTCGTTTCTTGGTGGAAAATGGGTGATGACCCAGATGCTGCTTCCGGTACAGGTGCAATTAAAGATTCTGTTGGGTCAAACCACGGAACTCCATTTGGAACCATCGAAATTGTAACTCCAACTGGCCTGGGCTCAACACAGACGAGCCTTTTTGATAGAAAGGTTAATGCATCCACCGCAGTCAGCGGGGTAATAGACTTTAGAAGGCCAACTGGCAGCGTTACAAAACACATCATTGCGAACAAGTTTTCAGCGCCTGGTGGTCCCGAAACAGCAGGATTATTTGCAAACAACTATGAATCGAACGAATACTCAATATATAACACGTTGAACTACAGAAATTCGACAGTTAGAAACACACTAGATAAATTATCAGAGGAGCAGTCGGATCAATTTGGGTATCGCTCTGGCTCAACAACGCAAGCTTCTATACACGCAACGAATAGAAATGCGCTAAGAAGGACAGGGTCTTTGGGTAAAGAAGTAAACTTTGACAATAATTTTATACAACACCCGATACCTCAAAGTGACTATCAGTATTCTTGGATAACAGCGTCTGTTACAGATAGTGTATACGATTTTCTATCGAGAAACGATAACTTCGGGTATGTACATAATTTCAAATTATCTTCATCAGCAATTAATCCTGATAATATTTCTGCAGACCAAATCGGCTTTGTAACATCAAGTTTTCTAGAACCAATTAGAAGAAGTAAAAATTTAGAAGTAGACGCCTTTGCGTTTCAGCCAGTCTTGTCAGCCTCGCACTTTTCAATAATAACTAGATCTTATACTGAGCTTTACGCTGGCCCTTCTCTTGCATCATCCGCGACAACTGCTCATGGTTTTGGGAATGGCTCTAGTCAAGATGAACCATTTTCTATATCTATTTGGATCCAAGGATTTACTATAGAGCAGCAGTTCACTGGATCTATTGGTGACGATGGGTTCATACCATACCAAAAAGTAAACGGAGCAGGACATTATCTAGACTGGTGGAGCCGTAATACCGACAAAGGTGGATCCACCATAATACAAGAGGGAAGCGCTATTTTTGAAAAAGAGCTAGTCTGGTCGTTATATGCAGGACACGTTGCGAATCAATTCTCCGGACCTGATCTCTTCGCTTTTCCAGCCTCCCGCGGACCAATGAAATTTAATTTTGTGATAGGCAACGGTGGATATAAACCAATGCATGGCGACGGCGCAACATTACAAGGAAGAGAGAGCATGTCAGTGACGCTTCCTGGCACTCTTTCTCAGAACCTTTACAACTCCGGTAAATGGTTTAATATAACTGTTACTTATGATGGCTCCGGAAAGCAATCTGGACTACAAATGTTTGTGAATGGCGACCCCGCCACCCAAACTTCCATGCATGGAAGCACGTTTAGCACTACAACTGAACTAGTTCAAATGACAACGCAAGGATCTCAATGGCCAGGATACAATAAATTAGCAGGAAGAAACAGTGAAATTTCAATAGGTAATAGTGTTACCTTTCAAAATAGCGAGGCATACAACGCGGATAGCCAGCCAGCCGACCCGCCAGTTGCACAGGACTCAACAGGTTTTTTTGGAAAACTAGCTGCACCAGCGATTTTCAATAAAAAACTTTCAAAAGAAGAAGTAAAAGAGAAATACCTCGCCGCAGTCGGCGCACCATACTCTTCTTATTCGGAGTGGCCAAATTACAGAGACTTAAGTTTCTCTGACAATCTTGTCTTTTTTATTCCTGCACCTAGATCTGGTAGAGAGGTGAAATACAATTTGAGTGGAACAGTATCTGGCCTAGGTCAGACAATTGTCGAGTCAACAACAGGGCCGGTAGATGTCATAGGCAATATACGACTTAACCCATACGCACCTGGTAATACAGTCCCTCCTTACTCTGTAGCTACAGGCAGCTGGTGGACGCCAAGCAGAATATTTCCAAAATATGTGAAGAGCAACATCAATACTTTAGACAATAAAGAAAAGAAATTTTACTTATCGTCTCAGAACTTTATAAGCTCAAGCACTGATAGAAATCTTAGAGAAAGTTCTTTGCAAAGTAATCTTTCGCCATTTGGATTCTCGACTTGGAAGCAAATAAGAGGCTATGAAAATCCAATAACAAGAAAGCATGTAAAGGACAATACAATCTCTATCTCTGTCCGCGGATCTGAGGTTATGCCGAAAGTTCATAGTGAATATATCTTTGATACTGTTGCGGATCTGCAAAACATAGACAATATCACAAAAAAGACTGTGGACAGGACTTTTGAAAACTTTACTGAAACAAAAGTTACAGGCAGATTCAATCCTATAACCATAACTCTTCACAACGAGCAGGTTGGTGGTTTGTCTCTAAACAACATTAGACTAATGCAGGAAGAAAACTATCTCTCCCAGAGAGAAGAGGAAGATATTTGGAACCTAGACGAAGGATTTTACACTGCGACAAGAACCGCGGATACTGGGCCCGACGGTGTGACGCGTAAACCTGTGGATAGTAGATTATTAGTAATCAGAAAAACTTACCAAAATGATCTAACAAGTTTTGCAAACGATAGTATAACAAACAAGCTGGAGATAGACGATTTTAAGAGACACTCTTTCAATGATTTATTACTTACATACCAGAGAGAATTCAGCACCGATGAAGGAACAACAATGGAACTTAATTACGTTGAAACACTGTTTCCAAGAGAAGAAAACACTTATCTAAAAAATGTAAGAACTAGAGAAAACTTTAACTTTTTTGGATGGAATTCATCAAGAACAAGTAGAACAATAACATTGACAGGTTCAAATACGTATAATACATCATTAGTTACAGCTGGTGCTTCAAAAATGTTTCCTCAAATATCTGTAAATAAATCAGATTATCAGAGATCTAACCCCTTCTTTGTGGATGTTGTGGATTCAGATTCCCCACATAACCCTACAAGATTCGGACACATCCGCGCCTCATCTTGGCCACTAGATGCTAGAGAAAAATTTGCATTAACCCCTCTTTCAATAACTGCTTCATTCTTCACAGAAGGTAAGAAATTCATGCCTTTCAGAAGACAGGGTTTGTTGGGAGAAGGTGTATTACAGAACGACTACAGTATATTTGGTTTAGGCGTTAATACAGTTCATGGAACACCTCCACCTGCACCGTTGTATTCTAGAAGAATTCCACAAACATACAGTGGTGATACTTTTTTAGCTGGCGAGGCAAAATGGGAAGCGGCTAGCCAATCTGGACAAGTTCCATTTGTAGATACATATGATGAATACCGAGAGAAAATTAGAACTCTAGGTCAAGATCATTCGATTGTTCCTGAGTTTAGAATTAGTGAATTTGTAGAAGATGTTGTAAATAATAATGATGGAAACTTTTTAACGTCAACATCAATAAGCGAAAACTTTCTATCATTGACAGGAGCGATATATAATCAATCGTCAGGAGACTTATCTGTCGGATCACAGTTCTTCAAAACTTATGCAACATCTGACTTTATGAAGTACTTTAGTCCAATAGTTGAGCAAACTGAAATAGAAGGATTTAAGAACGATGTAGATCCTCTAAAGATAACTCTCAAATGTCAAGCTGCAATGAAATTTATACCTTACTTAGGTTTTTACCCTGCAGAAAGAGCAGTTCAAATAGCAGAACTTTTTGGCAGAGGTTACATGTCAGATTTTGCTTTTGTAAACACACAACAAGATCAAAATATAACACAAACAGACACAGGGGTTAGAAATCTTCTAGAAAGAAAAATTAGAGCTAATTTACAGCAATCTTCCAAGCCACTCTTTGCCCCCGGTATTTTGTTCAATTCCATCAAGTCCGGATTAGCAGTTGATTATCCGCTGTTTGGCTCCGCCGCAGATTTCAACGCAGCCGCGGCGTTTCCAGCTACTTTGACAAGCAATTTGACTGGTGGTTTCGGCATCGCGCTTAGGTCTTTGTCGACGTTTACAGGTTCGATAACAAATCAATCACATATGTATACGGGCTCGTTCCCTGTACAAACTCCTAGGCTCAGTGGTTCTGTTTACAAGAGAGTTGCATTTGAAGATCTTTTGGAGCCCGACCGACTAAAGGGCACAAGGATTTTAGATAATGAGCCACACCCATCAGCAAGCATATATTACGGAAACAGTGAAACTGCCAGAGTGTTTGATTACCCCTTTCAGTTTGGCCAACTTGACCCGGATCGTACAGCAAGAAACCTAAATGCAGAAAATTTCTCCTTGAAGAAACCTCTGTCCGAAACTCTGGTACCCTACAAGATGGCCATAAATAATTTTTGCGCAGAGACTGTAAACTTTTTCATGGAAGATGGAACTGCGGCAACACTCGAATCAGACGAAGTCGAGGTCAGAATGAAACAAAACGTAGAATACAAGATGAGGGTTTATGTTAGAAATAAAGATTTAACAATGTACGACAGACACTCGGCATTTGGTCCCCCAGTAGATGAAGGCAGGACTTTGGTGAAAGGCAGGCTTTTATCCCAGACTGTTGTAACCTCAGGTTCCCAAGCATCTAAAGAATTAGGCTTTGTTGCCCGTGATGTTACCGGTTCTAAAACTCAACGCGCCGGCGGCAGCGGTGTTGCTGGCGCGGCGCTTCTAGAAAACTCTTTACCCGGGCTTGTACTAACTGGATCAGGTGGCAATAAGGTATCTATAAAATTTATAACAGGCTCTCTGCCATCTTCATACACAAATATTACCAACAATGCAGAAAATGGTACAACTGCAGAGGGTACCTTTAATATGACTTCGTTGGGTAATGTTTACATAAAAGGGACTTCTTCATATATAGACACTGTGTCAATCGCAGCAAATTTTTCAGACCCTGATGCTGTTTTATATGATGAAGCGACAAACACTTACAGAGACAATAATCGATCTTCTGCTCTCGCGCAACTCATGGAATTTGCAATAAATGTTCAAGCACACAACAGTTCTTCAGGCATTGTTGCGGATGCTGTGCTAAAAGAAGTTACAGATACTACTCTTTTTCCTTCTTCTGTACCATCCGACGCAACATACTTAAGGTACAACTTGTCTTTGAGGCAAGCAGCTAATGCAGCTGCTTCCGGGCAAACTTGGAGATTTTTAAAGAATAATTCTACTGGGTCGGCTGCAAATCCAGAAGCAAGAATTGAGCATTACTTTGAAGATTTTCCAGTGTCTGGCACATTTGAAGGCGGCGCCGCAGACAGTAGTGTCACCAAATTTACAAAGAAAGGCACAGTTACTAGAAACGATAGTCACGGGCATGCCCCATTTCACCCGCCATTTCTTGATAGAAATGCGGAACCGTATGTTGAAATAGCATTTACAGCACCAGCAGACGGTACTTATACATTAGATCAGATTTGGGAGGATGCAACGTATACTTACAACAATTTCTATCAAACACCGAGCAATGCATCGTCAGCAGCGACTAGAAAGAATAACACAAATTTTCACCATGCGATGTCAATATCTGCATCCTTAGACCTAAAGTCTTTTGTACAATACCAGGCAGAAGAGAACGCCCCGGGTACAAACAGAGATGGAAGAAAGAGGTGGGTAATACAGACAAAATGGGAAACGCCTGTTCTTCAATTTGCAGATGTTACAGCTTCAGCACTAAGATTGGACAATGGAAATGTTGAAGACACAACTGGATCTCCATGGCAAGAGAGAGCATGGACCAGATATTTTTCTGAATCTGTAAATACAACAAACCCATATCTAACAGCTTCTGTGGGAATGTGGCACCAGTACGGTGAACTTCCAGCCAGGGTAGGCGAGGGTTACGAATTAGCAGTGGAAGAAATAGAGGGTATATCAGCAGCTCAGCAATTAGCAAGATTGGTAGGTTTCACTAGTGCAGATAAACGCTCAGCTAAAGCAACGCCCGGCCGTCTATCCGAATTCAAAGAAATTGCAGAGGCTGTTGTTGCAATACCTTACTATGTAACCGACGACGATCAAGTAGAGTTCTTTGATTTGGCAGAAGAGCCACTGTTGAAGGCCAGACAATTAAACGAAGCAAGAAAGCGTCAGCTTGTAACTGGTGAGATTACACAAGAAGAATATGAAAGGCTTTTTGACACTCCGGGTCAAAATCCTACCTTGCTATCAGCATACCAGTTAAGAATGATGGAAAAGTATGTGATGCCACCTCAATTTGATTTTGTCACATACCCAAGGCTAGCGAACAGAGTTAGGCCGATGATGTATGTATTTCAATTCAGGGCAGCAATGAAAAAACAAGACCTTAAAAACATATGGCAAAACCTTTCTCCAACGTCCGCAGTTAGCACTGGTAAAGCTAGATATTCTGCTACAAAGGCGAACACGACTAAGTTTGGATTGGAGTCTGACGTGCAATATGTTTCTCACTTTTTAGATGTGGAAAAGACACCATTTGAAGGATTAGATCAAGAGGCATTTATAAAAGAAAAGGTACGTTGGATTGTATTTAAAGCAAAGATGAGAGCTGAAAAAGATTTAGCAAAAGTTAAAAGAAATTCACTACCTGGACTTAGATCAGGAAAGAAACTTGTGAACACATCAATAAAGGACTCTGGGTACTTTTACTTAGGAGATCAAAACGACCCGGTCGTCAACGACTCCACAGGAACTCGTGGCTTGAAATACAAGTACAGTTTCAATTGGCCATACGATTACTTTTCAATGGTAGAACTAATTAAGGTTGAGGGTAAGGTGGACTTCTTACCAAAGCCACCAAACCAGAGAGACTAGTATGGCATTTAAAAATAAAAAAGAAGAAGTCATAGATATAAAACTGACTCAATTTGGAAAAAACCTTTTATCTAGGGGTGCATTCAAACCTGTTTTTTATCGCTTTTATGATGATGGGATAATTTACGACCGCAAATACGCAGGTGTGTCTGAGCCTCAAAACAGTATAGAAGATAGAATCAAAGATGACATCGTCTTGGATACGCAATATCTTGTAAAAGGGATAGAGACAAGGTTTGACGCAGAGTCAGAAAAGATAAAAGCCGGCGAACGACCGACTTTTTTAGAGTTAAAAAGAGATATGGACCCGATAGAAAAGGAAAAATTATTGCAATTTCCCTTAGCTAGTTGTACTTTAGGTTCGCAAAAGATGCCACACTTTTTTTTGGAATCATCAGCGGCTGATATAGTAAATCCTACAAGCGTGCAATACCTTACACAGTCGGGAATTCAGACTAAAATACCGCAGATCAACATTGAGCCAAAATATAATCTTTACATAGATAAGACACAACAGATAGAAGACCCTGGGACGCTTTACGATTCAGAAACTTATCTGGACCTAATGTCTCAAAAGATCGAATTTATAGACAAGACTTTTATCGAAATAGATTCTGAGTGTCTCGCTATTAGCTTAAGTGAAGAAAATGTTCCGTACACAAAAGAAAATTTTGAACTAGAATTGTATGAAATTATAGATGAAAAGGACGAAGATGGAGCAGTGACAGAAACAAAAATAGTTTCAATTACTGATCCTGAAGAAATATTTGATTTGTTTGAGATATCAACAGATACAGACGCAGACAAAGTCTCTAAGGAAAAAAGAACTACTAGGAATTTTTACACTAATTAGGAAACAATACTATGCTAGAAACTGGACCATTACCATATTTGACGATTGATAGTATTACACTCACTAAAAACAGGGTATCGGTTCGAGCTTTTTTAACAACACAACAAAAAGATTTTGAGCCTTTTTGGTTGAATGAAAATATATTCTCTCAGTTTATAAAAATATATTTTGTCTTGATAGATAGGAAAAACATAGACCAGTACCAGGTTCCTAGACCACTGATCACTGCTGCAACGCTACAATCGCCGGCAAACAGAGCACAGCTGGTTTTATCAAAAGCTCGCACAGAGAACGTACCAGATTTGATATCTTGGGATACGATAATTACTAGTAATTATCCTAGCAAAATTATATCCTTAACGGAGGCAATAGAATCCTACGAAAACAATGTAGTGGTTACACCTACGCTAGACATGAATTCAAATAACATCTCAGATATATTTTTTGAAGTGGACATAGATAACTTTTCTTATGAAATAACACCAAATCTTTCGGGCCTTCAAAAATTAGAATTAGTTGCGTTCACACATCTTGACCTTGCTAAGTTGTCAGAAGAATACAATCTAAATTTAGATGAACAAGTTAAGCAGGAGTTGATAGCCACCGGTGGAAACATGACATATGACTCTTTGCTCGAATACGGACCAGACGGAAAACTTACTCCACCAAGAACTAGGAAAATACTGACATTGCAAGATGGGACACCGTATACGGGTGCATACCATAAGCATACAACTTCAAACCCTGCCCCGGATGGTTATGTAGGGTTCATGGCAGGCCCTGAAGGGCATCCAAACATGTCAACTATGCCGAGACTAAAAGTATTAACAGTCCCAAATAACAAGATTGTTGCAAGATATTTTTTAGATGATTCCGAGTTTAACTCTGGATATTACGGCGCGCCCACATCAAATATTTTGGAAGATGAAGGGGGGCTGAGTTTAGGCACGTATCCTAACTATGAATCATACACCACAGCTAAAATGTCTTTATCAGATGAGAATTCCATACTAAGATCAAAAACATCAGACATTCTTAGAAAATTTTATGAAGATCCAAAGAACACTGCAGGGGCTAAAATAGTATCTGAGACAGCGACATGGATAACAATTCCTGAGCAATCAAACTTAAAACCTCATCATAATGTTAAGTTTAGTTTGGATTTTCGTTCTTTGATAAGGTCAAACTCAAAGTATGGAGTTTTTATTGATCTGATAAGCCAAAACGGACCAATATCATTTGAGGGTCAAGTGATCACAGAGGAGACACTGTTATCTTTGACAAGGATTGCATCATTGAAGGTTTACAGAAGAAGAGTCTCCAACAGCCCAAGATCTAATAATCCAGTAGGTACTCCTGATTGGGATAAATTTGACAATGAGGAAATTGATAGACTCTTGATACAGAGCGCTGACGTAGAGACTGACAATAACTTTAGAAAAACTTTACTGTCAGCTGTCAACCCTCCAAAAAGGATAAGAGCAAACGCAAGTTTGCTAAGTCGACTGGGCATACCAAGTATACAAAGAATTGACCTGCCCGGCTCTTCGGACATTATTGCTGATATTGGAGAGGTCCCTGTACTAGTAGATCCAAATACTGAATCTGCAAAGTATAAACGTACTTTTCTTGTCAAGGACTATGAGCTTTTTCAAAAAATAAATTTTGGATATTACACATACATTGTTGAAATAACAATTGAAGATAAGATAAAGAATTTTATACTTGAAAAAGTCGCAAGATTTGAAAACTTATTGTCCAAATACAAAACGTTTTTACAAGATGCATCAAAAATATATGTAGGAAAAAATCGCTACTTCGGAGCAGATGAAAGGAGCTTTATACAGCCGATAGAGAGGGTACCCGCTCCAGAGCTAGAGAGTGGAAATTATGTATACGAAAGTAAAAAATACACCGATAATTTTAAAAATAATCTTTCTCCTGCAACCCATGACGAGAACACTAGGGAGCTTATAGAAATGTTTGATTCGATGTCTAGACTAGTGTTCAATACATCATCTAGGGTTGATCAACTGGAACAAAACATTATCCCCAACAAAGGCGGCAATCTAGAAGAGGGGCAACTTTTTGAAAAAAATTGTCAGGAGATTCTTAACTTGTATTATTCTTTTCTAAGGAGAGACCATGTGCAACAAATAGGATCACTCCCATCAAATTCAGTAGATTACGTCTTTGAAACAAAAGCAAAAAATTCTACTGCAAGAGAGCCTCTTATGGCAACTGTGAAGCAAAATTTAAGAATGGTTGTCAAATCTTTTGTTGATGGTTCATTGATGGTATCGTACGGATTAGATGGATCCCAAGACTCAGCACAACAAATATTAGATGGCATAGCTAGAACTCGACAAGCACAATTAGACTTAGAAGCCAATTCAGGCGCCTTCCGAAGTCCTGAACCGTCACAGGCTGAACAATTAGAACGTGGTGTGTCCGCTGGTAGAAATTTGCTAGATCCCAATGCAGAAATTATAATACCAAAAGAGTTTTTAGTTGCAGATAAGGGTATAACTGAAACTCTGATAAAAGCTGAAAATTTCTTGTCGCTACCTAATGAAGAAAAAATCAAAACAAACCTTTTTGTAAATCTGGTTCAAAATACTGATCCTAGTCGATCAAGTATGGAGATTGATACACGAACACCAGATGTACCAGCAATGGCACAATCTTCGGGAGTAAGTATTGGAATACCTAAGCTTGGATTAGGCATTTCTAAAATAAAGGAAACAAATTTTGTAAAAACTAAAGCAGGAGATTTACAATCAGGGCTGGTTCCAGAATCAATTGAAACTTCAATGATAAGTTTGGATACTAAGAAAACTGGCAAGGAAATAATCGAGAGTCAAAAACTCGCGGTTGATGAGGAAATAAATAGTATAATTCAAGACCCGAGGACTCTAAGAGCAGCAAAAATAGCCATGGACGTGTCATTTGGAAAGAGCGCTTCTCCACCCTCACAAGATTTACTTTTGTCTAAGGCGCGCCAACTTGATACTACCGGTATTTATTCATCACCTAAAAGCAGGAAAAGAAGAAAATCAAAACAAAAACTGTCAACAAGAACTAAAATAGATAAAGCTGTGGAATCGATAAAAGAGGTTGTGGAAATTTCTGTAGGTAAGTCACCGAACAAAGAAGACGCTGTGCAAGTTAATGATTTTGCTTTTGTAGAAACTAAGAAACTTGAAACACTCCAAACAACAAACACACGCCAAGACCGGGGGTCAACAACAAGGATGACCAGTAACGAACCAGGTGAAGCATCAGGCCGCAACAGAAGAAGATCAACAACTCGACAAACCCGGACAAATAGTCGAACAACAACTAGAACAACTCCAAGGAGAGGGGGATACTAAAAATGAGTTTTCGCCGGTTATTACAACAAGCGCAAGAGGAAATGGATCGCGCAGCTGCAGCAGCAAGAGATGCCGCGCAGGAAGAACAAAGCCATGACGAACCACCAGAGGAAGAGCAGGAAGATTTTAGAAACAGTCTTCTACCCGCCGGTGTTAGAGCAGCAACCAGTGAAGCAACAAGGGTGGAAGACGCAGTTAGCACTGCGGTGACAACATCACAAAGAATACAAGAAGATACGCAAGCCTTAGCCGAAGTTGAGGAGGGCCTAACCGAAGCAGGGCTCTTGACCTCTACAAATGTCGCAGCAGTGGAAAGATCGATAAGAGAGATTGAACAACTAAGAAGAATAGCTATGGGAAGTCCATGTGTCGATGTTGAATTACAAGAACCAAACAACAATAACAACAATAACAATAACAACAACACCAACATATCAGATCCGGAAGACCCTGAAGATCCGGCAGACGTATTCACACCACCACTTTTGATACCCAGAATGAATATCGAAAAAATTATTTCAGGCGGCAACCGTGAAGTAACCGTGATTAATAGAAACCTATACGACGATGATTTATGGATCCTTGGTCAACCTTTCGATGGCTTTACAATACCACGCGATGCAAAAAAAATACTAATTTCGGAACCTGGAACCGAAGTAGATGCATTTAGATATGCTGCAGGAAAATTTTGGTATTTTGATGGTTTTGAGGAAAAATTTGCCAAAGTGGACAACCTAGCCGGCGACCAATTACCCAAGAAAGTTATATTTGATATTATTAACGTAGACGAAGCTTTTATGCAACAGCTCAGTCAATGGCATGCACTTCTGAGACTAGAGTTTCAAGGGGATTACTCAGAACCTTTTTTGGATACTTATGTTCGCGGAGCTAACTCACAAGGGTGGCAAGGACTTCCACCCAATTTAAAGGGTACGTTTGCAGAGCCTCTCATAAAGGATAACATTACTACAAAAGAATTTTTTATAGATTCGGTATTTTCAGCAGAGCAACCTTTTTACAAGAAAGAACTTGATAAGATGCAAGTCTCTCAGTTTACTAGTGTTGATATCAATGCATCAATCACAACTCTAGATAAAGAGGAAAAGAGAGAATTTTACTTGCCAAGTTTGTATAGAATGTACAGTAACAAGAAAAATGACGAAGACTTCAAGGTTGATTGTGAATATGAAGACCGCGTACAGAAGTTTCCAGTTGAGGCAGTATTGGAACTGTCCGAAGCAAATGAATTAGCAGGATCTTTTAATAATTTTGTAGAGATAGAAATAAACACACAACAAGGTACCAACGTCGCAACTCTCTTGCATGAATTCAGAATGGACAAGCACATTCTTGATATGTTGACATCTGATGACATAAAGCCAGGAGTTTTTACAGAAGTTATGGATGAAGATTTATTTAACGCCACGCAAGTAGAGGGAGATAGTTCTATCTATCAAGAGCTATCTCCATATTCTTATCTTAGGAACGACGCGGTTGAAGTCCGCGTAACCGAAAGAGTTTTAGATTATGTGGACAACAGAATCAAACAGATACCAAATAGAACTCTAGCAGACTACGAAAATATGAGAACAGATCATTATCCAATACCATTTGAAAATTATGACCGTCCAGGTTTACTTAGATTCGCTGATACGCTGCGATCGCAAATGTTCTTATCAAAACTAAAGGATTACTTAACTAATGACAAGTATCGCTCATTTCCTGATATTATAAACGGGGAAAAGGCATATTCGGAAATAATAGGCTACCGCATTGCTAAGCATGAAATAAAATTTGATGAGACAGCCCAGGATGAGATTTTAGATCCAATTCCTATTCAAGAATTTTACCTAATGGACAGTGATGAAGTTACAACAATAAAATTTATAGATACCCAAATTGCTACTGGTAAACAGTACATGTACAGAATTCATTCCTTGAACTTTGTGGTGGGATCATTATATCAGTATGGAATAGACGGAGTGTTTACGGAAACTAGTGTCAATGGAAATTCTCAGCGAGTGGTTGCAGAAATTTTGACAATGACAACTCCAATAATTAGAATAATTGAAGCACCGTTCTTTGAAAGAGTTGTATCAACTCAGGAAAAGCCACCTATGTTTCCGCAAGTCTCTTTCTTGCCGTACCAGGGAATAGCTGATAAAATGCAAATTCTGATACAATCTAATTTTGGAGAGTCCATGCAGGAACCAATTCAAATATTAGAGTCTGACGCTGAAGTGATAACTCGCATGCGACGCGCCCAAGATGTAAACAATGATGCAAAAATAATGTACAAGAATGATTCTCTTCCAAAATCTTTTCAAATTTTTAGACTAGAACAAGCACCAAATACTTATGCAGATTTTGCAAATTCTGATTACATAAAGACTGTCGAACCAACAGGTAGGACACTCTTGCATGTAGAGGAGAACTTTGAACCAAACAAGGATTATTACTACATGTTTAGAGAAGTAGATGATATGGGTATATCAAATCCAACAGAGGTATTCAGAGTAAAGATGGTAAGCTATCAAAATGGTATATATATGGACATGGAAGCATATGAAATGCAGCCTGTCGAAGAACCAAAAATTCAGATATCTTTTGAAAGGGCGTTGCAGATTGTACCTTCGTTGATACAGAGAAGCGTGAAGTTTGAAGACAACATTGATTTAGACACAAGAGAATTTGCACTTTCAGTTCCGGATAATGTAGATATAGGCAATAATAAAGAAAACTCTGTTTGGGGTAGAAAATTCAAAGCTAGATTGATATCAAAAACTTCCGGCAGAAGAATAGACGTAAATTTCAAATTTGTTAAAAACATCACAAAGAGAGAACTAGATACGATAGCAGAGGCTAGTGAGACGGAAAACCCGTGTCCTGAATCTGAATAAATAAAAAAGAATTTATTAGAATATTTTACTAATTATAATTAGATTTACAAGCAGAGGAGTATAATATGGCATTTCTAGACAATTCAGGTGATATAATTTTAGACGCAGTACTCACCGACGCAGGCCGACAAAGAATGGCAAGAGGCGAATTTAAGATAGTCAAATTCGCGTTCGGAGATGAAGAGATCAATTACAAGCTATTCAACTCAACTCACCCTAGCGGTTCGGCATTTTCAGACCTGCAAATTATGCAAACACCGATTTTAGAAGCATTTACAAACAACACATCTCTTATGAAAACAAAGCTTATATCAATTAATAGAAACAACCTTTTATACATGCCTATTTTCAGGGTAAACCAGAAACTGGCAGGCTCTACAAACTATGCGACCAATGGAGACGGACATTTTGTTATCTTGGCAGATGAAAATACGGCAAATAATGGAACGGATGGAGTGACATCACTGACATCAGGAGTTCATTACGGTACCATCGGCGGTGTATTCGATGAGGCAAAAAGGTTTATTGCGATAGACCAAGGTTTGGAGACTGCTGGTAATCCGCCTAGAACAAGTGATATGCCAGATGATCTCATTGAAACTGCTTTTTTGATTCGAATGGACCATAGGTTATTGAGATTGTATGGATTTGACAAAGAATCAAACCCAGACAACGGAACGTACGCTCAAAAAGCCAACTCGTTTGTTGACGATGACGCAATCGCAACGTACTACATATCTAGCACTGATGCAAGTGTTGTTGGCCCAAGAGAAGGCACAGTTAGGTTTAGCCTAAGTCAAAACCCCAGTGCATCGGACCTTCAAGCAATAGAAGCTGCAGAAACATTCAATGGGCCACTTGGACCAAGACTTAGAATATCACCAAAAACCTCAGTTCAAGTTCAGCAGTCATCAGCACTTTTTGATGAGCTTGGCCAAGTTGCAACTGAAGGTTTTGCCGGCGGGATAAGAGGTACCGCACTTGCCTCTGGAACATACAAGTTTATAGATACGATAATAAATGTCGTAGGTGTTACAACAGGATATTCAATAGATATTCCAATAAGAATAATAAAGAAGAACTAAGATTAGGAGACAAGCATGTCAGCAGGAACATTTTTCAAAACTTTCAATAGCTCAGATAGAACAACAACAAGAACACTTTTACACGAAGCTATACCAATTACGGGCGCCCTCGTGTCTGGAACATACAACAGAACATCCGCAAACGCAGGAAGGGAAAAAAATATAAAGGTATACTCCCACGAAATGTTTCAGTCGGTTTACGATTATCCGTACTTAAGTTCTTCAGCAAATCACATTTTTGACATTTCTATTGGAATATCGCCCAGTTCTAGTCTTTCGTCTTCAACAGCTACAGCTATCTCTAAAAAGGTAAATGTATACAATCAGATGGCCCAGGTTCTTAATGGTTACGATACCAATGGTAATATAAGAGAGTTTGATTCCGATGGTAGTTTTGCAACTAACAAGGGCAAAATGAGAGAGTGTATCTTCCTTAATTTTTCTAGATTACTTGTGAAAGATGAAATCAAGAAAGGTTCATTCAATTTGAAATTAGGAGCATCAGACTTTACAGCTTCTTCAAATCACACTTTTACAATTACCGACCACAGCGGTTCAAATGGATATTTTGTAAATTCCCCAGCCGGAGAGTATGGTATATTATATGCTACTAGCAGTACAATAGCTGGAAACGTTGGAGGCTTTATGACAGGCACTTTACCAACAAACACTAATGATGTTACTAATCGAGGAACCAGTTGTATCTTGGATGGTTCCGGTCGACGCATATGCGGCCTTGTATTTTACCAAGCCGGAGTGTGCGTCCTAACTGCCTCTTTATTTATGAGTGGTACAGCAGCTAGCCAACCTGGGGCTTTTATGAAGCCATCGCTTACGGGCTACAATGCTCTCGGCGGAGACGTACTATTTCAGACAGCCTCTGGTCCTAATAGAATGAGGACCATGCTAACAGGTTCTAGTATTACAAACTTAGCCGATGGTATTAGAAACAAATTTATTGACTTATCTTTCAATAATACGACAGAACTAAACTCAACAATTTACTTCTGTAGAGCAAATCACAACGAATTCAATTATAGTGCAAACCCAACTTACTTGTCCGGTTCTAAGATCAGAGTAAAGGGTAATGACATTCTTACGCCACCTAGGGCCTACGTAACAACTGTAGGCATGTATTCAGCAGACAATGAACTTCTGGCAGTAGCAAAGCTATCAGAGCCACTTCGTAAAGATCCAACAAACGAACTAACCTTGAGGGTTAGACTGGACTACTAAAAATGTTGTACAAAAAGTTTTCAAGGGATGATGTGTTTTACAACACAATTGTTACTCATCCAGAGATTGAATTCTTTGTATACAACAGAAACGTATATCTCAACCGCGAGACAGCCGTATCTGGAAACTACTCAAACCTTGTTAAGCATGTATCACAAGGGCATGTGTCCTTGCACGAGATAAATATCAATAGAGCGTCTGGTGAATTAGTTTATCCATTTTTGACAAAAGATGGCTCAAGAACCGCATTCAAGACAATAAGCACTTCAACCTTCATGGATTCTTCACAGTTTAGCTTTGGAGACAACATGACTGCCGGGTATCCTTTGTCAGCAAGTATAAGCAGAATCTTTGTCCCATCTGGCGCAGAAGTCGATACGTTAGATTTTCAAAACCCCCAAGGTACATCAGCGCACGTAAATAAGAAATACATCAGAGCACTGGAAAACCCAGTTGAGCATAGCAGCGATCTTAGCGATAGATTTACTTACACAACGTTAGCAACCAGCAGTGTCAATTTGGTTTGTATTCCTGCTATATTTTACGGATCAAGCATACAGAAAGGATCTGTGCAGTTGGACTTTTATATTACAGGCGCTCTAAATGCTCGGTGCACCGATTCTAGCAAAGACGGAAGGCTTGTACAGACGCATGGCTCTGGTTCCGGTCGGACTGTTGGTGTTGTACTTTACGATTATGGAATATGCGTGCTGACTGGTTCTTGGTCACTGCACGCAACTCACCAAGACAAATATTTCAACAATACGAATGGATCTCCTTCGTGGTTGTCCTTCGGAACAGGCATTAATGAACCAGGAGCACCTTCTTCAAAAAGTGGACAAAATATATCAGACCATCCGCAATATCTAGTCAAGTGTAATGGTACAAATAAAATCCCAACATTAACTATGATGGCTCATGCAAAATTAGGAGAGTTAAACTTTTCTCACAACCCAACTTTTATACAGAACGAAAACCAACTATCTTCTTCTGTGTCTGCAAAAAACTTTGAAGAATCCCCCGGCACGATCAAGAATATTAAGAAATCAAACTTTGTGGGGCACGAAGAAGAGTTTGAAAATATTACTTACATATCTAAAGTTGGTATATACGATGATGATAAAAATCTGATTGCAATCGCTACACTTGCAAACCCCGTTAGAAAGACAGAACTAAAAGAGTATACCTTTAAGCTTAGAATGGATTTCTAAGTATGTCTAATGATAAAAAAGCAAAATTTCTAATAGTCAGATTGTCTACACTTAGACAAGAGTTGCAAATAACTAAAGAAACATTTAGGTACGCAGACAATGAGTTTCACAAAGCATTCAATGAAAAATACTTTCCAGAGATTGCACAAAAAAACAAAGAAGATAATACACTTAGCACGGGTAAAGAAAATGAAGAAGAAATAAAGAAAGCAAGAGAAAAAGCTCAAGAAAATAAAGAAGAGTTCCATGAAGAACCAGTAGAAGATGTTTTATCAATAAATAAAAGCCTAGATCCAAAAATGAAAAAAATGTTTAAATCTATAGCAAAAAAGACGCACCCTGATAAGCTTCTTGGGATGACAGACAAAGAAAAAGAAAAAAAGAAAGATTTGTATGCGGAGGCTACAAGGGCATTTGAAAATGACGATTTCGCGTCATTGTACCTTATATGTAAAGAATTAGATTTAGAGCTACCAGACATTGATGAAGAAAAAATAAAAAAGATGGAAGATCAAATAAGTTCTACAAAACAAGAGATAAATAAGCTAAAATCAACTTTCATGTGGGAATGGCTTTTCGCACCAAACAAAGAAACAAAGGAGTCCTTAATTGACCAGCTCTTTAGCAGAATGTATCCTCGGCCTTGATATCTCAACATCCATAACTGGAGCAACAGTAATCCAAGACGGTAAAATTTTGGAAACGGCATTCTGGGATACTAGAAACAAAAAACACTTCCCAACAATCTATCACAAGGCACAACATGTAAAGAAAAATCTAGAAGAGATCAGAAGCAAGCACAACTTCAAACACATCTACATAGAACAATCGTTGCATTCATTCCGTTCCGGGTTCTCTTCTGCTCAAACTCTTTCGACACTGTCAAGGTTCAATGGCATAGTATCTTGGTTGTGTTGGGATTTATTCAACATCCAGCCAGAAATGATTGCGGCCACTTCAGCTAGAAAGCAAGCCGGTCTAGCAATCAAGCGCGGCGAGAACGCAAAAGAAAAGGTTCTTGAGTTTATCATTGACAAATACCCTGATATTGAGATACAATATACAAAACATGGAAATCCGAAACCAGGCACATTGGATATGTGTGATAGTATTGTAATCGCGCTAGCAGGAGATAAACTTGTCAGAGAAGCTCAAACTACTTAAGAAGGCTCTAGGTCGCTGTTGGTCTAACGATGACGAGCATCAGTTTCACTGCCCAAAGTGCAATCATCACAAACTAAAGTTATCAGTCAACATAGAGAAAGACGTATTCAAGTGTTGGATATGTGATTACTCTGGTACAAAGATATCTCCGCTTATCCGCAGGTTTGCTCCGGCCTACTATGCGGACTGGCGTAGTCTTGCAGGTGAAGTGGACCTTGCAAAGTATGATACTATCTTCGCAGAACATGTTCCAGAGCCACCGCAGATTATAGATCTACCAGAGAACTTTCAAACTCTAACAGGTAAAAAGACAAGACTTAAAAAGCGCCCCCTTGAGTATCTTTACTCCCGCGGATTTACAGACAGAGACATACTAACTTGGAAGATTGGTTTCTGTGACTATGGAGAGTATCAAGATAGGGTTATCATTCCTAGTTTTGACGACGATGGTAACGTCAACTTCTTTGTGGCAAGGTCATATACAGACGACTGGATGAAATACAAGAATCCAAGAGTTAGTAAAGACATTATTTTCAACGATCTAAACATCGACTGGGACGATGATATAATTTTGGCTGAAGGTGTGTTCGATGCAATGAAGTGCAAGAACGCTGTACCTCTACTTGGTTCAACCTTGCGAGAAAACTCAAGACTGTTTCAAAAGATATGTGAACGTAAGCCGGATGTTTACTTGGCCTTGGATGAAGATGTAAAAGGAAAAGAGTTCGGCATAGCAAAGAAACTAAGAGAATATGGTATAAAGGTCATGTCTATTGATGTCAGCGGTTATTCAGACATCGGAGAGATGCCACAAGAGGTGGTAGAGCAGCGAAAATTAAATGCGGATATTGTATCCGATTTAGACTATTTACATT
>MDSZ01003716.1_pt1 | contig 21113 bp, 15 predicted proteins | sample 811201 | NCBI WGS metagenome assembly MDSZ01 (sample SAMN05326647, study PRJNA326480) | marine metagenome | isolation source: seawater | place: Indian Ocean: North | collected 2010 | reverse complement strand
GCCCTACAGGTTGGTATGACGAGTAGGGCGGGTGCAACCCGCCACGACATTCATCACGCTACGCCAGTTGCGTGCGAGGTACCAGCAGCCAGCGGCGCAGCACGGCATAGCTGGCGGCGGTGATCAGGAACACCGGCAGCGATGCCCCCCAGGCCAGCGGCGAGACCCAGCCCCAGTAGTAGGCCAGCACGGCGCCGAAGCCGTAGGCGACGAAGGCGGCGGGGTTGAAACCCGCCAGGTAACGGTAGCGGCCGCCATCCTCGCTGAGCAGTTCGTCCACCGCGTAGTCGCCCTTGTGGATCAGGAAGTAGTCGGCGATCAGCACGGCGAAGGCGGGGATGAACACACTGCCGATCACCAGCAGGAAGTTCTGGAAGTTGTCGAGAATGCCGGGGATCTGCGAGCCGAGGATCGACAGCACGCCGATGCACAGCGCCGGTTTCCAGAACGGGGTCTTCGGGCTGATGTTGAGGTACGACAGCGAGGCGCTGTAGACGCACATGACGTTGGTGGTCATCACCGAGAGGAACACCACGATGGCCGCCGGCAGCCCGAAGCCGAAGCCGGCGAGCAGCACGGCGGGGTCGTAGGTCTGTTCCATGCCGGTCATCACCGAGAAGCCCGATACGGTGGCGCCCAGGCCCATGGCCAGCAGGGTGGCGAGCACGTAGCCGACCCAGGTGCCGACACCGGCCACGCCCTGGCTGCGGCAGTTGCGGTTGTAGTCGGCTGCCAGCGGAATCCAGGAGAAGGCGGTGGCGATGACGATATCGAAGGCGATCCCCGGGGTGATGTCGTTGCGCGGCTCGGCCGGCATGGCCAGAAGGCTGGCGAACTCGAACTTCTGCCCCATCACGTAGAACACCGCGCCTGCCAGCAACAGCATGCCGATGGCCGCCCAGCGCTCGACCCGCTCGATGCCCAGGTGGCCGCGCAGGGCGATCAGCAGCACCAGGGTTTCACAGAGGATGGTGAACAGCGGCAGGTTGGAGTAGCCGGTCAGGTGCTCCACGGCGTAGTTCAGGCTCATGCCTGCCAGCAGTGCCTGGATCCAGCTCCAGGCCAGCAGGGTCAGCAGATTGACCAGCGAGGGCAGCTTGGCGCCCTGCGAGCCGTAGCTGCCGCGCGCCAGGACCATGGTGGTGAGGCCGCTGCGCTGGCCCATCAGGCCGACCAGTACCAGCGGCAGAATGCCAAGCCCCGAGCCGAGCAGCACGATCAGCATGGCCTGGCTGAACGGCAGGTCGGGCACCAGCAGCATGCCGGTGAGGATGGTGGTGACCACGACGTTGGCGCCCAGCCACAAGGCGATGGTGCCACCGAGGCCGAGGCTACGGTGGCTGGCGTCGGTGGGGGCGAGGCCATCCTGGCCGAAATGCTGGCTTAGGTTCTTGAACATGGAATGACTCCCCGGTGCTTGATTATTGGTGTTGGTAGGGTGGCAGTCAGTGAGGAAACGCAATCTTCTTGTTATGTCCGTGGCCCGGATGCAAGCGGGGCCACGGGTTGGCTCAATCGGGCAGGGTGGGTGAGGCCTTTCTCATCCGCCGTTGCAGTGGGTAGATGGGTAAGGCGTCATCCCCCCTACGCAGCGGTCGCATTCTGCAGGAGCGGCTTCAGCCGTGATCGATCCGCTCAGGGGTGAAAGGGTGCGGCCTCCTGCACTTCGATGATCAGCGGGCGGTCTGCCGGCGCGCTGCGCAGCAGCTCGGCCAGGTGCGCGTGGTCACGGGCGCGCTCGGCGGCGCAACCGAAGCCCCGGGCAATGGCCAGCAGGTCCGGGGTGTAGATGTCGACGCCGATCGGCTCGATGTCACGGCGTTCCATGTAGCGCTTGATCTCGCCGTAACCGGCGTTGTTCCACAGCAGCACGATGATGCCGACGCCGGCTTCCACGGCGCTGGCCAGTTCGGGCAGGGTGAACTGGATGCCACCGTCGCCCATCAGGCTGATCACCGGGCGGCTCGGCTCGGCCAGCTTGGCGCCGATGGCCGCCGGCAGGCCGTAGCCCAGGGTGCCGTAGCCGGTGGAGGAGTTGAACCAGCGCCGCGCGCCGTCCAGTTCCACCAGGTGGTTGCCGCTGTACACCGTCTGCGTCGAGTCGCCGACGAAGCGTGCCTCGGGCAGGGCCTGCAGCAGCGTCGCGAACAGCTGGCGGTAGTGCGTCCAGCCGCTGAAATCTTCGTTCAGGCGGGCCTGCACGGCCAGGGCGCGGCGAGCGCCGGGGCTGCCGGGGTCGGCCTCGCGTGGGTTGAACTCGGCCAGCAGCATGCGCATGGCCACTCGCGCATCGCCCTGAATGGCCAGGTGCGGGGTGAAGTTGCGGTGCAGCTGCTGGGCGTCGATGTCGATGCGGATCAGGCGGCCCGGCAGGCGGAAGTCGCCATCGAACACCACGTCGTAGTCGGTTTCGCCCAGCTCGGTGCCGATGGCCACGACCACGTCGGCTTCCAGCGCCAGGTCGCGTACCGGACGCAGCGACTGGTTGCTGCCGAGCAGCAGCGGATGGCCAGGCGGCAGCAGACCCTTGGCGTTGATGGTCAGGGCCGTCGGTGCATCCAGGGCGGCGGCCAGGGCGCGGGCCTCGGCCTCGGCGGCGACGCAGCCGCCACCGAGCAGCAGCAGCGGACGCTCGGCTTGCTTGAGCAACCCGGCCGCCTCGCGGATCAGCGTGCGGTTGGGCGCCGGGCGACGCACCACCGGACGTGGGGCCAGGGCCATGTGCGAGGCGTCGGCGGTGATGATGTCCAGTGGCAGCTCGATGTGCACCGGGCGTGGCCGCTCGCCCTCGAACACCGAGAAGGCCCGGGCCAGTACACCGGGCAGTTCCTCGACGCTCATCAGCGTGTGGCTGAAGGCGCTGACACCTGCGGTCATCGCCCGCTGGTTGGGCAGTTCGTGCAGGTAGCCCTTGCCCAGGCCGAGGCGCTCGCGCTCGTTGACGCTGGAAATCACCAGCATCGGAATCGAGTCGGCATAGGCCTGGCCCATGGCGGTGAGGATGTTGGTCATCCCCGGACCGGTGATGATGAAGCACACCCCCGGCTTGCCCGAGACGCGCGCATAGCCGTCGGCCATGAAGCCCGCGCCCTGTTCGTGGCGCGGCGTGATGTGGCGGATGCCGCTGCCGGGCAGGCCGCGATACAGCTCGACGGTGTGAACACCGGGGATGCCGAACACGGTGTCGACACCCCAGGCCTGGAGCTGCTTGACGAGAAACTCACCGCAGGTGGTCATGCTCTCTCCTTGTGGCTTAGCCGACGATCCAGTGCGCCATCAGGGCGATGATCGGCAGGGTGATCAGGGTACGCAGGACGAAGATGACGAACAGCTCCAGCAGGCTCAGCGGCAGCTTGGCCTTGAGGATCAGCACGCCGACCTCGGACATGTAGATCAGCTGGGTCAGCGAGATGCAGGCGACCACGAAGCGGGTCAGCTCGCTCTCGATGCCCTTGCCCAGCACCGCCGGCAGGAACATGTCGGCGAAGCCTACCAGCAGGGCCGGCGCGGCCTTGGCCGCTTCCGGCAGTTGCAGGGCTTCGAGCAGCGGCACCAGCGGGTAGGACAGCCAGTTGAAGATCGGAGTGAACTCGGCGATGGCCAGCGACAGGGTGCCGATGGCCATCACCAGTGGCAGCAGGCCGAGCCAGATGTCGACCACGTTGTGCACGCCGATGCGCACCATCTGCAGCGGCGACGGGTTGGCATTGGCACGACGCACGGCCTGGGCCAGGCCCCAGCGCAGCAGCGAGGTGCCCGCCGGGACTTCCTCGCGGATCTGCTTGCCGACACCGGCGACGTACTCTTCCTTCTTCCACGACAGCGGCGGAATGCGCGGGGTGATGATCGCCGCCGCCAGGCCAGCCACCACCACGGTGAGGTAGAAGGGCACGAACAGGTGGTCGAGCTTCATGAAACTGGTGATCAGCAAGCTGAAGGCGATCGAGGCGATGGAGAAGTTGGTGGCGATCACCGCCGCTTCGCGAGCGCTGTAGAAGCCCTTCTGGTACTGCTGCGCGGTGATCAGCACGCCAACGGTGCCGGAACCGAGCCAGCTGGCGATGGCGTCGATGGCCGAGCGCCCCGGCAGACCGAAGATCTTGCGGAACACGTTGCGCACCAGGGTGCCGCAGAATTCCATCAGGCCGTAGTCGGTGAGCAGCGGCAGGATCAGCCCGGCCACCAGGAAGAAGGTGATCAGCACCGGCGCCAGGTCCTTGAGCACCACGCCCCCGGTGTTGGCGCCCCAGACCCATTCAGGGCCGAACTGCCAGAAGGTCATCGCCGCGAACAGCGCACCGAGCACACGCAGGCCGAGCCACAGCGGCGGCAGGTTGAACAGTTCGTTGAGTGCCGGACGCTGGGTCAGCCAGCGTGGCTTGAACAGGCTGCCGAGCAGGCCGAGCGCGGCGGATGCCAGCAGCAGGGCGGTGGCGATGGCCGGCAGGTGGTCGTTGAACGCCGCCTTGAGCGCATCGGCCATCACGCCGAGACCGATGGTGACCTTTTCCTCGTAGACGATGGGGGTGAGAAACAGCAGTACGCCGAGCAGCGAGGGGATCAGGAAGATCAGCAGCTGACGCAGGTTGAAGGGCGTGCTCGCGCCGGGTTGGTCGTCGAGCAGGGGCATGGATTCATCATGATTCATGGCAGGCATCCGAATTGTTGTTGTATGGATGTTCCGGGTGCCGTCGAGGGCACCCGGATTCGGCGATCAGCGTTTTGTGACGCCAGGCATCACGCAGAGCATTTCGTAAAGCAGGTTGGCACCGAGCAGCGAGGTGTTGCCGGTGGTGTCGTAGGGCGGGGAGACCTCCACCAGGTCCGCGCCGATCAGCTCCAGGCCCTCGCAGCCACGGATGATTTCCATGGCCTGGATGGTGGTCAGGCCGCCGATTTCCGGGGTGCCGGTGCCCGGCGCCCAGGCGGGGTCGATGCCGTCGATATCGAACGACAGGTAGACCGGGCCGCCGCCGACCTTTTCCCGCACTTCGGCCATCAGCGGAGCCAGCGACTGGTGCCAGCATTCTTCGGCCTGCACCACGCGGAAACCCTGCTTGCGGCTCCAGTTGAAGTCCTCGGCGGTGTAACCCTGGGCACGCAGGCCGATCTGCACCACGCGCTGGCTGTCGAGCAGGCCTTCTTCCTGAGCGCGGCGGAAGGTGGTGCCGTGGGCGATCTTCTCGCCGAACATGTGGTCGTTGACATCGGCATGGGCGTCGATGTGGACCAGGCCGATCTTGCCGTACTTCTTGTGCAGCGCCCGCAGGATCGGCAGGGTGATGGTGTGGTCGCCGCCAAGGGTCAGTGGCGTGATGCCGAGCTCGACGATCTCGTCGTAGGCCTCTTCGATGATGCGCACGGCGTCGAGCAGGTTGAAGGTGTTGATCGCCACGTCACCGATATCGGCCACGTTGATCGAGTCGAACGGTGCGGCGCCGGTGGCCATGTTGTACGGGCGGATCATCACCGACTGGGCGCGGATCTCGCGCGGGCCGAAGCGGGTACCGGAGCGCAGCGAGGTGCCGATGTCCAGCGGTACGCCGATGAAGGCGGCGTCCAGCTGGCGCTTTTCCTCGACGCTCTGGATGTGCGGCAGACGCATCATGGTGGCGATGCCGCCGAAGCGTGGCATTTCGTTGCCACCCAGGGGCTGGTGGAGTTTCTTGTCCATGGGAGGGCCTCAGGCTTGTTCTGGTTGTGGCGGGATTCTTGGCCGGCCAGGTGTCGGGAAGAATCGGCAGGGGCAAAAACTTACTTCAGGATTGTCTGAAGTAAGTGCCTGACCCCCCGATTCATGGGGGTTTGGCTGCACCCGGACGGCTGCGTTGTGTCAGTCGCGGTATCCGGGATCGAGGCGATCGAGCTTGCGCAGCCAGGCCTGCCACAGCAACTGGCGCTGCCATTCGGCGCCTTGCAGCTGTTCACAGGCGTGGCGCGACAGCGGCTCCGCGATCTCGCTGCAGGTCTGGCCGCCGCCGGTGCTGGCGAGCTGGATTTCGCAGGCACGGTTCAGGTAGTACATGACATAGAAGGCATCGGCGACGCTGGCGCCGACGCTGAGCAGGCCGTGGTGGCGCAGCACCAGGGCGATGTTGTCGCCCAGCGAGCGCTGGATGCGGCGGCGTTCGTCCAGGTCCAGCGCCACACCTTCGTAGGCGTGGTAGCCCAGGCGCTGGTGGAATTCGGTGCTGATCTGGTTGAGTTGCAACAGGCCGGCATCCTGCGCGGCAACGGCCATGCCCGCCAGGGTGTGGGTGTGGATCACGCAATGGGCGTCGTCACGGGCCATGTGCACGGCGCTGTGAATGGTGAAGCCGGCGACGTTGTAGTCGGCGTTGCCCTCGACCACCTTGCCCTGCATGTCCACCACGATCAGGTCGCTGGCGCGGACCTCCTCGAAGAACAGGCCGAAGGGATTGATCAGAAAGCGCGGTTCTCCGCTGCCGGGCAGGCGTACGGAAAAGTGCGTGTAGAGGGTGTCGTCCCAGCCAAACAGAGCAGCCAGGCGATAGGCCGCGGCGAGGTCGCGGCGCAGGGTGGCGATATCGTTCATGCGTTCTCCAGGCCGATGAATCGGCGTACGCGCGGGTGGTCGCCGGTGCGGATGGCAGCGGGCGAGGCGTCGAGCTGAACGTGACCGTCTTCCATGAACAGCACGCGGTCGGAGATGGACAGGGCGAAGTCCATCTCGTGGGTGACGATGAGCATGGTCATGCCTTCGCGGGCCAGGTTGCGGATCACCGCCAGCACGTCACCGACCAGCTCCGGGTCGAGTGCCGAGGTGGGTTCGTCGAAGAGCATCACCTGCGGTTTCATCGCCAGCGCGCGGGCGATGGCCACGCGTTGCTGCTGGCCGCCGGACAACTGGTGCGGGTACTTGTCGGCATGGGCCAGCAGGCCGACCTTGTCGAGCAGGGCCAGCGCCTGCCTGCGCAGTTCGACGCGAGTGCCCAGACCGTGATGGAGCGGGGCGAGCATGACGTTGTCGACGATGGTGCGGTGCGGGAACAGGTTGAAGTTCTGGAACACCATGCCGATGCGTCGCACGCCTGCGCGCTGGCGACGATTGTCCGGGCGGTCGCCGGCCTGGATGAAGCTCTCGCCGAACAGCACGATTTCGCCTTCATCGATGCTCTCCAGACCGTTGATGGTGCGGATCAGCGAGGTCTTGCCGGAGCCGGAGGGGCCGATGATGGAGAGGACCTCGCCAGGCTGGACGCTCAGGTCGATGCCCTTGAGCACATGATGATTGCCGTAGTGCTTGTGGATGTTGCTCAGGTGCAGCGCCGCCGGAGTACCGGGCGTCCGGGCCTGGACCTCGCGGCTGGCGGCCGCCGGCAGGTCGCCTCGCAGGCCGGCCAGTTGCTCGTCGCCGAGGGTGCCCGGCTTGCGTCTGGCGAGGTCGAGATGCCGCTCGAGGTACTGCAGGCCCCAGCCGAACAGGCTGACGATCAGCACGTAGTACACGGCCACCGCGCCCAGGGTTTCCAGCACCAGGAAGTTCTGCGCATAGAGGCGCTGGCCGACCAGCAGCAGTTCGCTGAGCGAGATCACCGAGACCAGCGAGGTCAGTTTGACGATGGTGACGTACTCGTTGGTCAGGGTCGGCAGGGCGATACGGAACGCCTGCGGCACCACGATCAGGCGCTGTGCGCCGAGACGACCGATGCCCAGTGCGCGAGCCGCTTCGCGTTGGCCCTTGGCCACCGAGAGCAGGCCGCCCCGGTGAATTTCCGCCATGTAGGCCGCCTCGGTCAGGACCAGGGCGATCAGGCCGGCATAGAAGGGGTTGGACAACAGCTTGCCGCTGGCGGGCACCAGCTGTGGCAGGTTGTAGACGAAGATCAGCAGCACCAGCAGCGGCACGCTGCGAAAGAACCAGACGTAGAGCGATGCCGGTGCGCTGAGCCAGCGGCTGGCAGCCTGTTTGGCACTGGCCAGGGCGAAGCCCAGCAGCAGGCCGATCAGCCAGGCCAGGCTGCTGAGTTTCACCACCGTCCAGCATGCCGCCCAGAAGGCCGGCATGGAAAACAGGGAGAAGAAATAGCTCCATTCGAACGGCATGTGTCATCTCCGGTGCGCCACAGGCGGCTTGCCGCCTGTGGCTGTTTCTCAGGCTTCTTCCAGGTTGTATTTCTTCAGCAGCGCGCTGTACTCGCCACTGGCCTTGAAGTCGTCCAGCGCGGCTTTCAGCGCGTCGAGCAGCTGGGCGTTGCCCTTTTTCACGTAGATGCCCAGCACCTGCGGATAGATCGCACTGCTGGAACTGATGGCGATGCGGCCCTTGGCGCGCTCGACGATGCGCAAGGAGGCTGCGTCGATCTCCAGGTGCGCCTGGATGTGGCCGGAGAGCAGGGCCTGGGTGGTTTCCGCGGTGGTCGGGTACTGATTGATGGTGATGGCGGCGGCGCCTTGCTCCTTGCAGTAACCGTCGGAGACCTTCTGCAGTGCCGGAATCCACGAAGTGCCCTGCTGCAGGCCGACGGTCAGGCCGCAGAGGTCTTCGGGGGTGGCCGGCTTCTTCTCGGCGTCGCTGCGTACCATGATCGCCGCGCCGGTCTTGGCATAGGGAATGGCGTCGGCCTTTTCCAGACGTTCGGGAAGGATGTACATGCCGGAGATGATGGTGTCGAAGCGGCCCGCGTCGAGACCGAGGATCAGGTTGGGGAAGCTGATGTCACTGAAGCTCGCTTCCAGGCCCAGGTGTCTGGCCAGGGCAGCGGACACTTCCGGGTCGAAGCCCAGTACCTTGTCGCCTTCGTAGTACTCGAACGGTGGGTAGGAAATCTCCATGCCTACCTTCAGTTCGCCACTGGACAGGGTCTTGGGTGCTTCGGCGGCCTGGCTCAGGCCGCTGGCGAGGGTACACGCGAGGGCCAGCAGGGTGGTGCGCAGCGGGTTGCGGATTGCCATTGTGGTTATCTCCGGATCAGGTGTTGGGTTGGCAGGGGGAAATCACAGCGCGCTCGGCTGGTGCTTCAGATGGCCGAAACTGGACGGGCGACGGGCGCGTTCGGGCAGCTGCAGCTGGCCGTCCTCGACGCGCTTCTTCAGGTATTGGTAGGTCTGCAGCGCCTGGCTCCACATGTGCTCGCCGATGCTGATGGTCTCGTAGGCCTGGCCGGCTGACTCGAACTGCGGCAACGGGCGGATCTGCGTGTGGTAGTCGCAGGCATAGAAAAAGGGGAAGGAGTAGCGCTCCTGGCTGACCTTGCGCACGCGGTGCGAGGTGGCGACGAAGGTGCCGGCACTCATGACTTCGAGCATGTCACCGATGTTGACCACGAAGGTGCCCGGCTTCGGCGGGGCGTCGATCCACTGGCCGAGGTCGTTCATCACTTCCAGCCCCGGACGGTCGGCGAGCAGGATGGTGAAGCACTCGTAATCGGTATGCGCACCGATACCGGGAGCGTCCTGCGCTTCGCCATCGTAGGGATAGTGGATCAGGCGCAGCTTCGATGGCGGGAAGCTGGCCATCTCGTCGAAGGTGTTCTCCGGCAGGCCCAGGGCCAGGGCGAAACCGCGGAACAGGGTGCGGCCAAGCTGGAAGATGCGCGCATAGTAGGCCTGCACGGCCTCCCTGAAACCGGGCAGGGCGGGCCAGTGGTTCGGCCCCAGCAGCGGCGTGCCGGCCAGTACCAGCGGGTTGTCGGCCGGGACTTCGAAGCCGATGTCGAAGGCTTCCTTGTGGTCGGGCTTGCCGACGCTGTAGCGCTCCTCGCCCTCGGGCACGAAGCCCTTGTGACTGTCCGAGGCACCGATGTAATGGCGCATCTTGTCGTCCAGGCTCTGGGCGAAGTAGGCCTCGGCCGCCTGGTGCAGGCCATCGATGAGCGACTGCTCGATGCCGTGCCCGCTGATGTAGAGGAAGCCCACCTGGCGTGCCGCACGGCCCAGTTCTGCGGCCACGGCGTTGCGCTCGGCAGGGTCGCCGCTGAACAGGCCGGCGATGTCGACCACGGGAATTTCGGTGAAGTGCTTGCTGGTCATGGTGAGCCCTCAGCGGCTGGTGAAACGGTGGAAGTGCTGGCGCTCGCAGCGCGCCATCCACTGGTTGAGCTGCCACAGGTCGGCCACCGGCACGTCGGTGAACGGCAGGTGGTGCAGGTAGCCGTCGGGGCCGAATTCGGGGGTCAGCGTGGTGACCTGGCGGCCGCGCTTCTCCTGGCTGCGCCAGATGCGCTCCCAGTGGCGCTGATGGAAGGCGAGGTGCTCGGCGTATTCCGGTGCGCCCGGATGCGGCACCTGCGGCCCCTGGTCGTAGCCGACGCGGGCCTGGATGTGGTCGACCCGCTCGACGAAGGCCGAGAGGTCATCGGCGGGGTCGTCGAGCAGACGCTCGCAGGTCACCAGCCAGTGGCTGATGTCGCTGGTGAAGCGCAGTTCGGGGACCTGGCGGATCACTTCGAGGGTGACCCAGGGGCTGTACAGCGAGCGCCCCCGGTGAATCTCGAAGCAGACGTGCAGGTCGCTGGCGTCTGCCAGTTCGACGGCGCGGGCGAAGAAGTCGACCTGTTCGCCGAGTGCCCAGCGGTCGTTGCCGGGCAGCACGTTGACCAGGCGCGGGCCGAGTTCGGCGGCCCAGTCGAGCTTCATGCGCAGGTCTTCCAGGTGCACCTGCGGGCTGTCGCTCTGCCGCGGCAGTACGGGTGTGGAGGTGAACAGGGTGGCGATGTAGGGGGCGTCGTTGTCCCGCAGGATGCGGGCATTGGCGCTGCGCTGCGCGGCGGTTTCGGGGATTCGCGCCTCGAGGCCGTCGAAGCCGGCGCTGAACGCTTCGTCGAGCGCTTGTTGCCAACTGCCGCGATAGCCCCAGAGGGAGCGGAAGATATCCAGTCGCATGGCCGTCTCCTGGAGAGGGCGAGGGTCTGCGGCAGATTGGCAAGGGGCGTGAGTCGTGCCCGGTGGCGTCCGATTCGAGCCGGCGCCTGGTTATGGGCCGCATTGTTTGCCCAGGGGTCGGCTCGGTTAAATCGTTGCGAGCAAAAAATCAGTTCAGCAATCGCTGAACTAATGGGCTGTCATCGCGGATGTGTCTGGGCGGCGCAGGACGCTACACTGTCCGCCCACCGACTGCCGTAGCCGCCCATGTCCTTCGCCTTGCCCGACCTGAAACTGCTGAAGATCTTCGTCGCCGTGGTCCGTCACCAGGGCTTCGCTGCCGCGCAGCAGGAGCTGAATCTCTCCACGTCGGCCATCAGCACTTACATGAGTCAGCTGGAAAGTCAGCTGGGCATCGTGCTCTGTCATCGTGGGCGCGGTGGTTTCAGCCTGACCAGCAAGGGCGAGCTGTTCCATCAGGAGACCTTGCGCCTGCTCGGGGAACTGGAGGGGTTCGAACGCTACTCGGCGGCGCTCAAGGGCGAGCTGCGCGGCACCCTCAATCTCGGCGTGCTGGACTCCACCGTCAGCGATCCGGCACTGCCGCTGGCCGAGGTGATCGGGGCCTACAGCCAGGAGCACCCAGGCGTGCACCTGCACCTGTCGGTGATGAGCCCTTACGAGCTGCAGCTGGCGGTGCTGGACAACCGTCTCGACCTGGCCATCGGCGCCTTCTCCACACGCATGAACGGGCTGGTCTACCAGCCGCTGTACCGCGAGCAGCACTGGCTGTACTGCAGCGAGCGGCATGCGCTGTTCGGCCAGCGGCGCATTCCGGTGGAGCTGATCACCCAGCAGCGCATGGTGGGCCGTGGCTACTGGAGTCAGGCCGAGCTGGCGCGGCATGGCTTCAAGCACAGTGCCGCGACGGTGGAGTCGATGGAGGCGCAGCTGATCCTGGTGCTGTCCGGGGCCTATATCGGCTACCTGCCGGAGCACTATGCCCAGCACTGGGTCGAGCAGAATCAGCTGCGGGTTCTGTCACCGGCGACCTTCGGCTATCAGGCACCTTTCTCGCTGATCCTGCGCCGGGGTCGTACGCGTGAGCCGCTGATCCAGACGTTTCGTGATTTGTTGAAGACGCAACTGAATCAGATCTGAAACAGGGTCGCCTCTATTCTCCGAAAGACGTAGAAACCACACCTGGCGCAGGGATTTCACTGTGCTAGTACTTATTCATACGTCTGTACCAACTTCCAACGCGAACAGGGATGCCTCGATGCGCCAGAACCTACCCGTGACCCAGCGGGAAAGAACTTTCCCTGCTGAAGAACGCCTGATTTCCACGACCGATCTCAGCAGCAAGATCACCTACTGCAACGATGCCTTCGTCGAGATCAGCGGTTTCACCCGGGAGGAGCTGATCGGTCAGCCGCACAACCTGGTGCGCCATCCGGACATGCCGCCAGGCGTCTTCGGGCACATGTGGGACACCATCAAGCAGGGCAAGCCGTGGATGGGCATCGTCAAGAATCGCGCGAAGAACGGCGATTACTACTGGGTCAGCGCCTATGTCACGCCGATCTACGAGAACGGTCGGGTGTCCGGTTACGAGTCGGTGCGTTCGGTGCCGAGCGAGATGCAGAAGCGCCGGGCGGAGAAGCTCTATGCCCGTCTGCGCTCGGGCAAGCCGCCGGTTTCCGCGCTCGAGTACTGGACCTACGACCTGGTGCGTTCCTGGCCGCTGATCATGGCTGCGGCCCTGATGCTGGCGGCCCACTGGGTGCTGTCGGGTTTCTGGCTGATGGGCTTCGTCATCGTCACCCTGTTCGCCCTCGGCGCCTACCAGCTGTACAGCAAGCGGCAGTTGATCCGGCGCACGCTGGCCGAGCATCCCAAGGCCTTCACCAGTGCCCTGGTGGCGCTGACCTACAGCGACAACCGCGGTGCCCAGGCCTTGCTGGACATGGCGATGATCAGCGAGGAAGCGCGCCTGCAGACGGCGCTCACGCGGCTGGAAGACGCCGGGGTGAACGTCAAGAAGCGGGCGTCGCAGTCGGCCGAACTGTCGCGCTCCAGCTCGCAGCTGCTCGACCAGCAGCGGGCCGAGACGGATCAGTCGGCGACCGCCATCAACCAGATGGCCGCGACCATCCAGGAGGTCGCGCACAACGTGCAGAGCACCTCGCATGCCGCCGAGGAGGCCGATCGCCTGGCGCGCGAGGGGCGTGATCTGGCGGTGGGGAGCCTGGAGTCCATGCGCCAGATGGCCAAGGCGGTGAGCGATATCGGCCAGGCGGTCAACGAACTGGCCAACTCCACTCAGTCCATTGGCAGCGTGGCCGATGTGATCACGTCGATCGCCGAACAGACCAACCTGCTGGCGCTCAACGCGGCCATCGAGGCGGCCCGGGCCGGGGAGCAGGGGCGCGGGTTCGCCGTGGTGGCCGATGAGGTGCGTTCGCTGGCCTCGCGCACGCGGGAGTCCACCGAGCAGATCCACCAGATCATTTCCGACTTGCGTGCGGGAGCCGAGCGCGCGGTGGTGACGGCGAGCAAGGGCGAGGACATTTCCCGTGGCAGCGTGCAGAGCGTGGAGTCGGTGCGCGATGCGCTGGAGGGCATCAGCTCCGCCGTCACGCGCATCACGGGATGAGTCAGCAGATGGCCGCCGCGTCCGAGCAACAGAGCCACGTCGCCGACGACATCAGCCGGCAGATCACGCGGATCGCGCAGCTGTCGGATCACAGCGCCGGCCAAGCTCACCAGGGCGCGTCCATCAGCCTCGAGCTGGAGCAGATGGCCGACTACCTGCACAGCCTGGCGGAGCGCTTCAACCGCTGAGCGAGAGGCCGCGTGCAGCCCGGTATGCATCCGGGCTGCGCGGCGCGTGGCGTTCATGGCACACTGCGCGGCATGCCCCGTCCAACCTGCTCCCGCTGCCAGCGCCCGCTCGGCCATTGCCTGTGCGCGCTGATTCCTGATCTCGACAGCCGTACGCGCGTGCTCATCCTGCAGCACCCGAGCGAGGCTGGCCACGCCCTCAACACCGCACGCCTGGCGGCACTCGGCCTGGCCAATGCCGAACTGCGCGTGGGGGAAGTCTTCGACGATCTGCCGCAGTGGCTGGCACAGCCCGGTTACCGGGCCTGCCTGCTGTTTCCCGGCGACGATGCCGTGGCGCTGACCGCCTATGCACCCGCTGAGCAGCCGCTGCTGCTGGTGGTGCCCGACGGCACCTGGCGCAAGGCACGCAAGCTGCTGCACCTCAATCCGCTGCTGGCCGGCTTGCCACGGGTGAGCCTGGGCAGCGTCGCGCCGTCACGCTATCGTCTGCGCAAGGCACCGGGAGAGGGGGCGTTGTCGACCGTGGAGGCGATCGTCGCGGCGCTGGACGCGCTGGAGGCACCGCAGCGTTTCGAGGCGCTGCTGAAGCCCTTCGACGCGTTGATCGACGGGCAGATCGCCGCGATGGGCGAGGAGGTCTTTACCCGCAACCATCTGCGGTAGGCCTGAGCGATGAGGCTGTGCCCGGATGTAGTCGGCGGACGTTGCCGCTCGGCCCCGGATTGCATCCGGGCTACGTGAATGCCGGGGCTCAGCGCTCGCGCATCGCTTCGGAGCGGGCCTTCAGCACCGGTTTGAGCAGGTAGGCCAGCACGCTTTTCTCGCCGGTGATGATGTCCACACTGGCGACCATGCCGGGGATGATCAGCAGCGGGTTCTCGTCGCTGCCCAGGTGGCTCTTCTCGGTGCGCACCTGGATCAGGTAGAAGCTGTTGCCTTCCTCGTCGGTGATGGTGTCGGCGCTGATCAGCTCCAGGTTGGCCTTGAGCCCGCCGTAGATGGTGTAGTCGTAGGCCGTGAACTTGACCATGGCCTTCTGCCCCGGGTGGAGGAAGGCGACATCCTGCGGCCGTACCTTGGCCTCGATCAGCAGGCTGTCGTCCAGCGGCACGATCTCCAGCATGTCGCTGCCGGGCTGCACCACGCCGCCGATGGTGTTGACCTTGAGCTGCTTGATCACCCCGCGCACCGGTGAGGTCACCGTGGTGCGGGTGACCTTGTCCTGGATCGCGACGCTGGTGGCATTGATCTTCTGCAGCTCGGTGCGCACCTCGTTGAGCTCCTTGAACGCCTCGGCGCGAAAGGCCAGCTGCGACTCCTGCATCTTGCTCTTGATCTCCGCCATGGCCGCTTCGGCGCGTGGAATGGCCAGGTTGGTCGCTTCCAGGGCGCCACGTTGTTCCACCAGGCTGCGGCGCAGGCGCAGCAGCTCCACCTGCGAGATGGCGCCCGAGGCCACCAGTGGCTGCGACATGTTCAGTTCCTGTTGCAGCAGGCCCAGGCTGGAGCGGTACTGCTGGGCCTTGGAGCGGAACTCGGCAAGCTCCTGCTCCTTCTGCCGGTACTGCTCGCCGAGCGTGCGCTGCTCGCTCTCCAGGCGCTGCTGGCGCGAGCGGTACAGCGCCAGTTCGTCCTCGGCGAGCTGCGGAGCGTCGCGGCTGACCTCTTCCGGCAGTGCCGGGGCGCGGCCCTCGGCTTCGGCGGTGAGGCGTTCGATGCGTGCGATCAGGGCCAGGCGGTCGGCTTCGGTCTCGCCCTGGTTGGAGAGAAACCGGGTGTCATCGAGGCGCAGCAGCGTGTCGCCCTTGTTCACCACCTGGCCTTCGCGGACGAATATCTCGCTGACGATGCCGCCTTCCAGGTTCTGGATCACCTGCACCTTGCTCGACGGGATGGCCTTGCCCTGACCGGTGGTGACTTCCTCCAGCACGGCGAAGTGTGCCCACACCAGTGCCGCCAGCAGGCAGGCGCAGACCGACCATACGGTGAGCCGCGTCAGCCAGGGCGAGTCCTCGAGAATGGCGCCTTCCACTTCCGGCATGAACTCGGTGTCCTGGCGCTTTTCGCGCAGGCTGCCGAGGTAGTTGCCGAGATTCTGCGTCGCTTGCATCGCAGGTCGCTCCTACAGGCTGGCTGGGCCGACGCGGCCCTTGCGCAGGGCTTCGATCACCGACTCCTTCGGGCCATCCGCCACGACCCGGCCGTTGTCCAGGACCGCGAGGCGTTCGACCAGGCTGAGCATGGAGGCACGGTGGGTGATGATGATCAGTGTCTTGCCCTGCACATAGGGCTGCAGACGCTGGCGCAGCAGGTCTTCGCTGGTGTTGTCCATGGCGCTGGTGGGCTCGTCCAGCACCAGGATCGGCGGGTCGAGGAGCAGGGCGCGAGCCAGCAGCACCGCCTGGCGCTGGCCGCCGGAGAGCAATTGCCCGCGCTCGCCGACGGGGCGGTCGAAGCCCTGGGGATGCTGGCGGGCGAGTTCGACCACGCCGGTCAGCTCCGCCACTTCGAGCATGCGCGAATCGTCGACGTAGCGCGCGCCCAGAGTCAGGTTGTCACGCAGGCTGCCAGCCAGCAGTGGCAGGTCATGGGACACGTAGCCGATCTGGTGGCGCAGGTCGGCGACATCGAGCTGGCGCAGGTCGAGGTTGTCCAGGAGGATCTGCCCCTCGTCCGCGCTATAGAAGGCCATCAGCAGACGGGCGAGGGTGCTCTTGCCCGAACCGCTGCGGCCGATGATGCCGAGGCGCTCGCCGGCGCCGAGGCGCAGGCTGACGTTGTTCAGGGCCGGCGCACTCTGCCCCGGGTAGGTGAAGCTGATCTGGCGCAGCTCCAGTGCCCCCTTGAGCTGGGTGCGGTCCAGCGGGCGCTGCTTCTCCTGGCGTTCCTGCGGCAGGGCCATCAGCGCGTCGGTGCTGGTCATGGTCAGGCGCGCCTGCTGGTAGCGGGTGATCAGCCCGGCGATCTGCCCCAGCGGCGAGAGAATGCGACTGCCGAGCATGTAGCAGGCCACCAGCGCACCGACGCTGAGGTTGCCGGCGATGATCAGGTACACCCCGCCAACGATGGTGGCCATGCCGGCGAACTGTTGCAGGAACAGCGTACCGTTGGTGGCCAGCGCGGCGAGGAACTTGGCGTGAGCGTCCAGACGGGTGAGGGCGCCGTGGGTCTGCTCCCACTGATGCTGGCGTTCGCTCTCGGCGCTGCAGGCCTTGAGCATCTCCAGGCCGCCCAGGGTCTCGATCAGCAGCGCCTGACGCTGCGAGCCGAGTTGCAGGCTCTTCTGCACCGTGTCGCGCAGGCGCGCCTGGATGATGAAGGCGAACAGCGCGGTCAGCGGGAACGCCAGCATCGGGATGAATACCAGGGGGCCGCCGATCAGGCCGATCACCAGCAGCATCAGCAGGGAGAAGGGCAGGTCGATCAGGCTGGTCAGCGTCACGGCGGTGAGGAAGTCGCGCAGCCCCTGGAAGTCGTGGATGCTCTGGGCGAAGCCGCCGACGGTGGCCGGCCTGGCTTTCATCGACATGCCGGTGATGCGCTCGAACAGGGTGGCCGAGAGCACCACGTCGGTCTTCTTGCCCGCCGTGTCCAGCAAGTGGGCGCGCAACACCTTGAGCAACAGCTCGAAGCCGGTGCCGATCAACAGGCCGATGGCCAGGACCCAGAGCGTTGCGGTGGCCTGGTTGGGCACCACGCGATCGTAGGTCTGCATGACGAACAGCGGCACCATCAGGCCCAGCAGGTTGATCAGCAGACTGGCCAGCACCGCGTCCGTATAGAGCCAGCGTGACAGCTTCAGGGTGTCGCGGAACCAGGCCTCGATGCGCGGCACCAGCGGGGTGCGGGCTTCTTCCAGCTCATGTCGCGGGCGGGCGAAGAACGCCTGGCCGCTGTACTCGGCGGCCAGTTGTTCGCGACTGACCCACTGTTCGCCGCCATCCGTCTCGCAGGGCAGGATTTGCGCCTGCTGCTTCGGCCCCCACTGGCGCAGCACGGCGCTGCGGCCGTCCTTGAGCAACAGCAGCACCGGCAGGCTGAGTGGCGAGATGCTGGCCAGCTTGCGCTGCAGCAGACGCCCCTGCAGGCCGGCCCGCGCCGCAGCGCGCGGCAGCAGGTCGGCACTCAGGCGCTGTTCCGGCAGGGGCAAGCCTGCACTCAGTGTGCCGCGGCTGACGGAGCAGCCATGCAGCCTGCAGAGAATCAGCAGGCCATCGAGCAGGGGATCATCGTGGCTGAGCCGCGGATCGCTGGCCGGTCCTGGCCGTTCCATGGTGGTCATCTACTACTCCTGCCGTTACGGCTTACTTCATTTCTGGCAGGCGCGCCTCGCTCTTCACCTCGGTGAGGGCTACCGCTTCCGCCGGGACCACGACCTGCTGCTGACGCAGCAGATCACCCATCGCTGCAACGACGCGATACATCGAGAACTCTTCGCCATAGCGCACTTCCGTGTAGCGGCGGTTGGCCGTGAACAGTTCGTTCTCGCTGTCGAGCAGGTCGAGCAAGGTGCGCTGTCCCAGGCTGAACTGTTGTTGATAGGCCTCGCGCACACGTGCGGTGTAATCGGCGTAGTCACGTGCCTTGGGGGTTTGCAGGCGCGCGTTTTCCATGGCGTTCCAGGCCAGCGAGAGGTTCTCGTTGAGCACCCGCAGCGCATTGTTGCGAATGTCCATCGACTCGTTGATCTGGTGCGCGGCGGATTGCAGGCGGGCCTTGTCGCGCATGCCGTTGAACAGGTTGTAATTCATCACCACGGCGGCCCGCCAGGTGCTGTAGTGGCCTTCGTCACCCTGCACGTTGTCGTCGGCCGAGGTGGCCAGCTCCACGTCGAAGCGCGGGTAGAACGGCGACTTGGCGACTTCGTACTGCTTCTCGGCAGCCTGGACGTCGGCTTGTGCCGATTTCAGGAAGGGGTTGTTGTCCATCACCGTCTGCCGGGCTGCGAGCAGGTCTTCCGGCATGTTGCCCTTGATCGTGGCGGGCGACTCTAGCTGATCCGGCAGACGACCGACCGCGCTGAAGAAGTTGGCTTCGGCGTCGGCCAGGTTGACCTCCTCGGTATAGAGGTTGTTCTGCGCCAGAGCCAGACGGGCTTCGGACTGGTCGAGGTCGGCGGTGCTGCCGACACCCTGACGGCTGCGCAGTCCGATCTGGTCGTTGATGCGCTGGTGCGCCTGCAGGTTGTTGCGCGCCAGAGAGACCATCTCGCGGCGCATCAGCACATCCAGGTAGACCTCGACGGTACGCAGGGCGAGGCTTTCGGAGGTGCCCAGCAAGCGATAGGCGCGGGAGTTGACCACGGCCTCGGTACGGGCGACTTCATTGGGCGTGTTGAAACCGTCGAACAGCATCTGCCGCAGGCGCAGCTCCGCGTTGCGGTAGTTGAGGGTTTCCGTGTTGTGGTCGCCCAGGTCACGGGTGCTGGGGCTGTCGGTGTTCTGCCGGCCGTAGCCGACCAGCAGATCGACGGTCGGCAGGTAGCCACCCTTGGCGAATTTCACATCCTCATCCGATGCCAGGCGGCTGTTGGTCGCGGCGTGAATCTCCGGATGGTTGTCTAGCGTGCTCTGGATCGCTTCCGTGAGGTTCATGGCGTATGCCTGACTGCAGACCGTCGCCAAAAGCATGGCGCTCCATAGAGGGGATAGGGTGCGCATTGGCGTTTCTCCTTACTGAAGTTCTTATCCTGTCGCCATAAAAATGGCGTTTTGTCCTGTCAAACCGTTTCAGGCTTGTAACATCAGAGCTAAGAACAACTTTCGGAGGACCTAAGATGATTTTTTCACAACCCCTATTCGGAAAAAGTCTTATGAAGTCTGCGAAAAGCAGCACATTGTTTGAAGGTGCTAGCTGCGCAAGTGCTCATTTTTCGTGGGTTGCGCAGCTGCAGTGAGCAGTCAGGCATCAAAAATCGGGGATTCATCTGATGGAGTAGTTCGACGCATGCTGTGGTGACATTTTATTGTCAGTCGCGTTTTTCTGGATTTTGCGCCGTTCCATTTCAATCAGCTGTCAGGGCTTGTCCCCCGACTTCGAAAAGGTGTTCTGACCCTTTCGGTAGGTACGTGTCGGCGGTGGTCGGCAGCTGTAGTGAGGATGGAATCATGGCTACTCTCATCGGTATCGTCAGTCAGGTTGTCGGCGAGGTTTTCGCGGTAGCGAGCGACGGATCGCGCCGGCCTGTCAGCGAGGGCGATCGCGTCTACGCAGGAGAACAACTGGTGACCGGAGCAACCGGCGCCGTGGCAGTCTCCATGACCAACGGTCAGCAACTGACCCTTGGCCGCGATAGCAGCATCACGCTCGACGCACAGATGCTCGCGTACCGGGGTGAAACCCAGGCACCGGTGGTCGAGGCGCCACAGCCTCCCACCGACGATGACCTGACCGACGTCGAGCGCTTGCAGGCCGCGATCGAGGCTGGCGATGACCCGACCCTGCAGGGCGAGGCGACCGCCGCCGGTCCGGGTGCCGGTGCAGGTGGCGCGGGAGGTGCCGGTGGTGGCAACTCCTTCGTGCTGCTGACCGAAGTGGGCGGCGCACTCGATCCGGTCATCGGTTATCCAACCGAGGGGCTCAACAGCGGCCCTGAATTCCCCGAAGCCGAACCTGTTGCGCTGGCCGACCCGGCAGTCGATGGCATTCCCACTGGCGGCACCGCCTCCAGCCAGGTGGATGAAGAAGGCCTGCCCGACGGCATCGTCGGCGGCGTGAACGACCTGGATGGCGAGGCCACCCAGGTCACAGGTGTGCTGGGTTACAGCTTCGGCCCCGACGGCCCCGGCGCCTTCGTCTGGTCCACTGCCGGTCTGGCTGCGATGGGCATCAGCTCGGGCGGGGTTCCGCTCACCTATGAAGTGAGTGCAGACGGCCTGACGCTCACGGCTTTCGCCGGGGCTACCGTGGTATTCGTCGCTCAGGTCACTGACCTGGCGACCGGCTCTTACCAGTTCGACCTGCTGGCCGCACTGGACCATGCCGCACCGGAGGAAGGGGGGAGCGACGAGAACGACATCGTCTACCTGTTCAACTACACCATCACCGACGGCAACGGCACCCCGGCGACGGGTAGCCTGAGCATTCTGGTGGACGATGACAGCCCGACGCTGACCGTCGGGCTCAACGAAGAGATGGAGGGCCGCGGCCTTAACCTGCAGCTGGATGAGACCGTGGGCGTCGACCGCGAAGCTCCGGGTGAAACGGCCGATGGCAACGACGATGATGGCGCCGGCTACCTGGGCCGTGCGACCACCGCGCTGGGTGGTGGCGGCCTGGTCAGTCTGTTTACCGTTGGTGGTGGCTACGGCCAGGATGGTCCTGGCAGCCTGACCGGGAACTTCTACTTCAGCGGCATCCCGGCGGGCGGCGAGCTGAGCACCAACCTGGAAGCCACCGATGGCGGCGCCATCGTGCTGCAGATGGATGGTGACGATGTGGTG
>MDSZ01178428.1_pt1 | contig 21122 bp, 4 predicted proteins | sample 811201 | NCBI WGS metagenome assembly MDSZ01 (sample SAMN05326647, study PRJNA326480) | marine metagenome | isolation source: seawater | place: Indian Ocean: North | collected 2010 | reverse complement strand
TAAATGCAGACACTGAGGATTCTGTACAGGATTTGATTGGATATCAAGTACTATTACAGATAGCACGAAAAAGGAAGGGGGACCATTGAGTCCCCCTTTTTACCACGTGTTCGTTAGACAAACGTGAACCTAATAGTTATAGCTGCTTGTGACAGCTCTGGAAACTTAGCCCTGATCTCCTTATCTATAGCAGGCTGTAAGTAGTGTTGGACCAAGTCCTCCTCACTTGTTTCTGTGTGGATTCTAGGCAGTCCGTATTCACTAATGCCAGCGTCTATATGTACAAATCTCAGGTCCTTGGAGCAAATTACTTTAACGACTTGTCTTTTCATGACTGTTGCAATATATGGTGGTATCGTCAGGTAGGGGCGGTTGAAGGGATAACATGTGGATAAAATCCGCCATGTCTATTGTACCATTATTGTTAAAGTCAAACTGAGCTGCATCGCTGCCAGGTGATGGACATTGTCCAAAAGCCTGCAGTAGCAAAAGCAAGTCCATTATGTAAGTGCCCCAAGACATACTCCCTATACGGGAGTGCCCATGTAAAGGTTACGTTTAGTCGAAGAACCTCAGTCTATCCTCCACATTCTCAGAGTCAAGAGTCTTGAATCCATTGACGTACGGTACAACCTTTCTGACCTTACCAATCACCTTACGCTCTCCCTTCTCTGCCCAGGATGAGGTTCTCTGCTGTATGAGATCTTCCTCGTCCCCAATCAGACCGAAGCTTACACCATGTCCTATCTCAGCCATCAGCTGTCTGATCAAGTCCCAGTAACGCTCCATGTGGTTAGCTGTTGCCATTGGTGCTTTAAACATACGGATGGTCTCTGCTGGGTTCAGGAGTGACAACAGTTCTGTCTGCAGTCTACGTGCTTGGTATGCACCGTATGCTACGAAGTAGTTGTTGTCCTCGTCATCGTCCAGCATGCTAGACAGCAGTCCATGTATTGCCATGGCAGTTACTACGTATGCTCCTTCAAGCAATGCTCTGCGCATGTTACGCTTGTCTACCTTAGACAGGTTCTCATACACCTTCTGGAACTGTCCACCATTAGCCATCACTGAGCTCATGTACCCGAAGAACGTAGTGTAGAATCCTCTAGTCACACCACCAAGCTCAAGGTCTACGTGGTAGTTCTCACCGTGCCCAAGTCTACGTCTGTAGAATGGGACGAAGTAGTTCTTAAACAGGAGGATCAACTTACCTATGACTGTGGAGTTCGCTGCTGATGCATCGAAGCTACCCTTGATCTGGTTGGTACGTCTGTTGATACCTGCGAGCTTTGCAGTGAACGCTGGGATGCTGAAGTTAGCTATCTCAGGATTGACGATCAGCTTACCATCCTCAACAATCAGATTGTCCCACAGGTTACCTTCAATAGGATTGCCCTGTGCATCTACGAATCCTTTTGTTGCGTGCATCAATGCCAACATCTTAGTAGCTGTGGTCTGGTGTTCCACTGCGTTCTGCATAGCAAATGCTATGTTGCCTTGCATGGCCTTTTTTAACCCAGTTCCTGTTATGTTCTTACCAAGCTCATCAGTTATGTCTGACATAGCATCAAACATTTGCATAGCCATGCCCAGCTTACTCTTGTTAGCAAAGGCTGTAGTGTCACCTATAGCACCCTTCTCTGACATGTATGTGCTGAGTGCCCATCTTCTATCTTCTCTTGTGAAGAACTCACCAGCTCCTGCCTCCTGAGCAATCATCAGGTTATCAAGGATAGCCTGGTTACCAATCTGCAGGAAGTTGAATGCAAGGCTGTTCAGTGCAGTCAAACCAACTGCTCTGTCTGCAAGCTTCTGACCTGATATACCACCAGCCAGTGCTCCAGTTACTTCGTACTTACCGTAGAAGTTCTTATCGATGAAGTCCTGCAGGTGTTTGAATGTTCTGTCTCCCTCTGCATTGGACTGGGTGACATACTCCTCCATACCACTGACCTTGCTGGCAATAGTATCTACTACAGGTATACCACTCTGCTCAAGGATTGTCTGTCTTCTCTCATGCAGGTTAGTCATAGCATTGACCAGACCATGGATCTTAGACTTCTCCTCATACTGGTGAGCCATCTGTCCAAACTGGATGATGCTACTCATCACGTCCCTGCTCACATCTACCTCATCTACAAGGTTGGTGTAGTATACAGGGATAGACTTGAGTGGTTCACCTGTGTGGTCAGTGACTGCACCGAACTGAGTATCAGTGCTTTGTCTAGTCACACCCTCCACAACAGCATCCTTGATAGTAGCAACCACACCATCTTGCTTCATTCTATCATAGTTCTCCTTACGGATAGATGGCATGACGTATGAGTAGTCGTCCCATGCATTGGTGAACAATCTGTTCTTACCTACGATTCTCTGCTTCTCGAAGTACAGGTCCTTGATGTAGTTGTAGTACTCAAGCAGCTCAGGTGTCTCTTCTATCTTCTTGAACTTGTCGCTGATGTAGTTCTCATTAGGCACAGCCAGGTTACCTACGAGTCTACCACGGTAGCTCACCTTGCTTATCTCTTCCTGTATCTCTCTAAGCTCTGCTCTGAGTATTGCAAGATCTGATGCTACAGTGGAGTAGCCTCTGAGTCCCATCTGTTCTGCATCGTCCAGCTCAAGCTGCTCAACCTTTGCTATGAGCTCAGCCTCACCTGCCTTGAGAGCTGCAAACTTCTCCCTTGCACTCTTCCTATTAGGTCCTCCTGGATCTTCAACAGTATTCTCGGACTCCCATCTAGCTATCCTAGCAAGGTAGCCCTTGTACTTTGCACTCTTACCTCCACGTCTGTCATACTTCCACTGGTTGATAGCTGCTATGTCTGCTGGGTCTGGCATATCAAACTCAGCAGCTGCTTCTCTCATTACTGCATTACGTGCTTTGTAGAATGCATCAGTGTCATACAGCTGCACAAGAGACAGAACCTTTATGGTTGTACCATCAGGTCTAGTGAGCTCTACAGTGGTCAGGACATCCTCGTTGAGTTTAGTCACATCATCTTGCTCACCCTTGAATGCAACTATGTTGTTGTAGGTCTCCTCTGCATCCTGAATCATACTGATCGTACGATTGTTTGCATTGGTTCTAGCTTCACGCATTGCGTTGGTGAACAGCTGCAGGTTAGCTTCGTTAGAGTATACCAGTGGATCAAGCAGGGCAGAGAACATAGACTTCTGCCTGTGTGCTTTGGTGAGCTCCTCAACCAGTTGCTTTCTACCAACCTTCTTGTTCTTGAGTGCTTCAATCTTGGCCTCAACAATGGCTTTCTTGAATCCTTCTTCCCCAGCCTGCTGTACAATAGCTTCTCTGCTCTGTAGTACCTTCCTAATCTCAGGCTCTCTGTTGAAGAAGCGCATGGGATTGAGACTACCTAGAGTATATCCTGTACCAGATACATCATAGATACCCTCGTCTATACCCTTGCGTAGTTGGTTTATCTGCTCATCAATCTGGCTATTGACAGCTCCCTCATCACCATACTCGTAGAGAGCATCAGCAACAAGCGGTGCTATGGTATCTGCATAATCAGCATCAATGTCTACAAGACTAGTAAAGTCTCTCTCGAGTCTGCGGAGTATACGATCAAATCTGTTAGCGTCATCTGGATCTGACAACTTAAGTTCCTCATCCAAAGCACGACGCATCTTGTTGATCATGCTGTTCTGGTTACTTGTATTGAACAAGCCGTCTAGGATGTACTTCAACTCGTTGGCTTCGTTGAGCAACTCTCTAGCTTCCTCCTTTGTCAACTGTCTGTTCTTGTACTCCTGCAGCTTTGCATACAGACGCTTAGCCTTTGCTGTCTGTATAGTAGCAAACTGCTGGAAGGATGTGAATGCATCAATCTCATCAGCTATGTCATTGATGTCAGTGAGCTTCTTACGCAGGTCCTTAAGGAGTATCAAGTCCTGCTTGCTAGCTTCCTTACCCATACGCTCGATACGAGCTATCTCTCTTTCAACTGAGATTCTAGCTTCCTTAGCTGTGTCCTGGACTCTCTCGTTAACGTCCTTTGACATCTGAACCATAGGGTTGAACTGACCCTCTGCTATCTCCTGTCTTATCTCACCAGCAAACAGATCCTCTGCCAGCTGTGCTGCGATGTTAGGCTGGATACCAAACAACTTACCTATAGCACGGAGTATACGGTTGATGACACTCTGTATCTTGGTGGGCTGCCTACGTTCAATCTTAGCACCTTCAACACCGATAGCTGTAACGAGCAACTCCTTTGCAAACTGCTCATCAGTCAACTCACCATACTTGGCTTTGACTGACATAGCAAGCTCTGGGTATGCATCAGCTATCTCTCTAGCATATCTAGCTACATCTTCTGCCGGCAAACGATCAACAAGGATGTGAGCGAACTCGTGATACACTGTATCCCCAGTCATCTGCTCTGGGTCAATTGTAATCTGGCTACCCTGTATCTGACCCTTGACTCCCTTGGGCAGTGTACCAAACTTGAACTCTACCTTAACACCTGCCTTTTCAAATGCACCCATCAACTTAGTAACCTGTGCATTTACAGACTTACCAACTGGTGGGTTCATCTGACTCAGGCCATCGATAGCTCTGCTCTGATTGATACCTGTGTGTGTATGCACCAAGCTCTTGTTGTTGTTGCCTCTAAGGTTACCCTCATACAGAGCGTTCTGAATACCCATGGTATTGACTCTCTGGTAGGTATTCAGGCCATCCTTACTAGACACCTTGGTGAACAGAGTCTTGACTCCGTTAACATCTATTGCTACGAGGTACTGGCTGTCATTGTTCTTATCCCCATACGTATCAGTCAGTGGATCAGAGATTGTTGGGAACAGGTGCTTACCGCCGAAGGTGTGTGTACCATAGTTCAGAACAAAGTCCTCAGTAGAGAAGTCAGCCAGTGCCGACATATCCCTACCCATGACTTCAGTATGGAGAGCAGCACCGACACCAATCTCTTCGAGGAACTCCACAGGGATGTGATCGAATATTGAATTAGGTCCCGGGGCAAATCCAGTTGATGCGATAGTGTTTGTAACAAGATCCCTCCCAAACTGCGCGAGGTCTTGGTCCTGCGTATCGTATAGCATGTTGTACCAAGACGAGTCGATATCATTCTTCTGGCGTTCCGTACGCGAGATTCCGTTCTGTAGTTCGACCTTGTAAATAACTTTGTCATTAGGTCCTTGTTTTAGTACAGGGACGAGAGCGTTGAGCAGTGCGTCACCTGGGTATTTGTTTTGCAGCTCACGCAGCTTGAATGCTATGTTGTTCTGTGGGTCAAGGTGTACTCTCTCCACAGTTGTCTTGTCGATCAGACCGCTCTCATGTACACCACTGCCTGGCTTAGTTGCCAAGTAGTGCAATGCTATTCTGTTCAGGTCTCTCTGGAATGCCTCGTCTGTTCTAGACACCAGTGTGTTTATACCCTGCTTGAACTTGCGCAACCCGCTCTGCTCAGATGCAAAGCCAAGGTTGGACATGAATGCAAGTGACTCACCTATTGCAGTCTTGAATGCTGCAATGATTGGGTAATCTCCCCCGTTCAGTATACCCTCTACTTCTGGTGAGTTGAGGTTGGCAAGCTGTGCCAGCTTAGCCTGGTGTTGTGCTACTGTACCACTGCTATCAATGTTGTCCAGTGTTACAGCTCTACCTATTGTAGTGTATCTGGTACCAAGCTTTGTGAGGTAGAATAGATTACGCAACACACCTGCATCGTCAGCTGTGTCGAGATCAATACCATCAAGCTTCACAGCTTCTGCTACCTCCTTACCCAACCCAACAGTATTGGCTGCACGCTGTACATCGTTCTCATCAAGCTTGAGCATAGCATCAGTCACCTTGCGAACTGTGGGGTGAGTGATAAACGGTACGATCTGCTTGGGTGTAAGTCCCATGTCTGTTAACAGATGCCAAACGTTGGCTGTCTTAGACGTGATGTTGAGTGAGTCCTGTATTGGGTCTTTGACTGAGTCAACAGCTGCTGACAACAACTGTGACAAGTAGTAGTCTGTAGGACGTATCACCCCAAACTCATCTGGGAACTTAGCTGTGTAGTCTATCTGAGTAAGACTCTGGCCTTGCACCTGTACAGTAAACGACTTGTCTGCCAGTCTAAGTGGGATGGGTACACCAGCAGCCTCGAGTACATTACGTGCAGCTATTGCATTTGCGTGCTGTCCACGCAGTGCATTACTCAGCATGTTTGCCATGCCTGTCTTGATGGGTGTACCAGAGCTGTAGATATCTATGTCTGTCTTCTGCTCTGGACGTGCAGCCTGCAGGTCAGGTATTTCAAGTGGTGACAGAACCTCTGCAGCATGTTGTGGTGCCTGCAGTACAGCCTGGAATGTATCAAAGATGATGTTGTTCAGCTGCTGCTCATCCATCTCCTCAGTCGTTGCTGGGTCTTGTGAGTAGTCAGCCTGCAGCTTGTCACCATCTCTAGTCTCAGGGAACAACAAGAACATCTTGTCAATGTCAAAGTCACTACCCATCTGTGTGGTGATGCCCTCTGGTACTCTGATAGTAGACTTGTATCCTGCTGGGAGAACCTTACGGATCTGGAGTATCAGCATAGAAGACTTACCCTGCTGTGGTATACGATACCCAAGGATGTTTCTAAGCTGCTCGTTGATCTCACTCAGGTCCTGGTTGGGATTGATACCAACTTCTCTCAAGAAGTCTGTGCCTACATCTACCTGAGCATGGCGAAGCAGTACAGGTTCACCACCCTCGCTGACCTCCATGTCAACAAATGTCAAACCTGCATCCTCTTCTGTTGTGAAGTCTGAGAACTGTACAGCCTCAAAGCCCTTCATCTTCTGACGGTATACCTCCTTACGGAATATGCTAAGTACAAGTGAACCAAACTTGGAGTCCATAGATGGGAATGCAAATGGAATCACTGGTACAATCATACCGTCACGCACAGTGAGATCCATCATCTTCATCTGGTTCTCAGTAAACCCTTTCTCACGTGCCATCTCCATCAGTCTATCTCTGACCTCAGGAAGGACTTTGTTCATGATATCTGTACGCTCAGACGGGTTGAGACTTTGAAGTAGATCTTCAGTAGCACCAAACTGCTTGAGTACCTTGGCTTTGTTACGAGCCATCTTGTTTACTACAGCACTGTGGTACCACTGCTTAAGTCTATCTGCAGCAATACGTGTGCCGTCAGCCATAGTATATATGCCGCTCATGTTGGCGATCATATTCTTACGCGGCTGTCTACCAAGATTTGTTTTGTCTTCTGGTTTGTCGGGTAGCTCTTGTGGGAATACCAATCCACGAGAGTCCATGCGTGTCACAGGAATGTCACCAAGAGGATTCCTAACATCGTATGATGGGCGTCTACCAAGTTTCTTTGCTGACTCTACATTGAATACATGCACGGGAGTATCTACCTGTGTCATACGTGCATACATATTCTCCAGTTGTTGGTTACCTGCAACAAGCTCTGGGGTCAATACAATGTATGAGTTCTTATCTGCTACTGGGACAAGGTGTCCATCAAGAGGAGCGAAGTATCCATAGAACGGCTTCATGGGCTTAACAGGCATAGCCTTGTAGTCCCACTTACCTGTAGCTTCGAATCTCTCCCATGCTACTGCTTGCTCTGTACCCCACAGACCCTTACCCATCTGTATACGTCTGTACATCTCAGGTGAGATGAATGACTGTGCATCTGTAGTATTGTTCTTTCTGTATGCGTCTATGATCTTTGCAGCTGCTGCAGGATTACCAAGTGCATTACCAAGAGCTACCTCAAGATTGGAGAGTTGTTGCTCAGGCAAACTGGTCTCTATATCACTGAGTGTTGCCTCGTTAAAGTAACGCAGCATGCCATAGTCAGGATCACCCAGTGCACCGTCACCTTGCAATGCAAGCACAGTACCTGGTGTCGTGATGAGTGCAGCACGCTTTATATAGTCAGCTCCGTTCTTAGTATAGTTTACACCACTACGGAACATCTGTCTACTCATGATACGTGCTACGATATCATCTTGAGCAAAGTCCTTCAAGAACTGTAGCTCATTACCTTTCTGATACAGGTTATGGTCTATGTTCTTCTGTACCCAAGCAACAGCCTGATCGAACCCACCAAGCTGCTCTACGTGTTCTACGTATGCATTCTTCATGTAGTCCATAGATGCTGCAGTAGCCTGGTCTATCATAGCTACATCAGCATCAGGGAGTGGTACAAGTGAGTCCATCTGCGCTCTCACATTGTGTGGGAGACTGCTTGTTATATCTATCTCAAGGTCAACGTTAGGAACATTGAACTGTCTCCAACCACCCTTGTCGTAGTTACGCTCACCGTCCTCAAGTACATAGTGGTACCCCTCAATCATACGAGCTTCATCCTGGGTCTCTATGACATCCAGTGCATCAGCCATACGATACAGGTCAAGCATTATCTGGTCATGCATAAACCCATTGACACCCTCTGTACGTGCAAGGTTGTATGCTTCCCTAGATCCCTTGTTGGTCATCTTGGGGAGAGTGATAAACGTCAGTCTCTTACGGTCTGCCTGTGTATCAAGTGCGAAGTATCCGAGTCCCTTACCCTTGTTACCGTACATGTTCATACGGATAGCTAGTGACTCATCATACGTCAGGTTCTCATACTCCAGTGTGAGGCTATCGTCGTTGGTCTTAGACTTAGCTACATCGAGGTCTCTGATCTCGAAGTCCTGTTGGAATCTACCAAAGCGTACAAGCTTTGTCAAAGGTGAGGTGATCTTTCTCTTGTTGCCTGACTCATGCCCAAACTTGTTGGTCATCAGGTTACCCAGCTCACCACTCTGTATCAGACCCTGCGTCATGTTCAGCAGTGATCTGAGGTTGAGTGGGTAGTACATCTTGTTGTTACCACTCATGAAGCTGGTGGCAATAGGACCATCATACTTCTCACGGAACTCTTGTGCGAAGTACAGCAGTGTAGAGTCTGCCTCATCAAATACGTTACGCTTGATCTGACTCTGTGGTGCATCAGCCAGAACACTCTTGATCATTGCCTCAAGGTTGGTGTTCTTACGAAGCATAGTAAACACCCCGACCTGTGACGACTGCATTCTACCTATGGCCTCAGCTCTGGTATCTGCAATCGTGATGCCCATATCCATAAGGATGTTGGCCAGTGCTTCTTTCTTCTGTGGCTCTGTAGCTCTCTCGTCAAGTATGACTGCGTAGTTAGTAGCTATAGATATCTTCTTGTCTGGGTTAACCAAACGAGTCATCACACCACCACTACGGTCACGTGTTGTATCATACAACCCACCAGGTAGTTCTGTCTGCTGCTTCTTCCATTCTGTTTGCCAGAACTTCCGTGCAGCATTTGCATTGGGTGTAATGAACTGCACAACGACATTCCCGTTCTCGTCTGTTGTAGTCTTGGGGAGAATGAAGTTGTTTGTGGACATCGCAAAGTTTGCGAAGAACACAGCCTTTGCTTGTGGTGGGAGCTGCTCGATGAATGCCTTGGCGCTCTTCAGGATGTTGTAGTTATCCGTACGTTCATCAAGTCTCTTCATCATCTCAGACAGAGTTGGTGCTCCGTCTACTGTAGCTGCAATGACACGCATAGCATCCTGCAGTGGTACAAATGTTTGGAATCCGTACAAGCTGTCCTGTTGTCTCTTGGGTTGTATTGGGATACGAGACAGCAATCTCTTTGCCTGCTCTGAGATCTTCTTGGCTGGGCTCTCCTCGAGTCTAGACACAGAGTAGATTCTCTCCTCCATGTTCTCTTCTTCGACTCTGACTTCGTCTGTCTTGTCCTTTGCCTCAGTGTCTGTGACAGTATACCCGTACATCTTGAGACGCTCAATAGTCTCACTCCTGAATCCACGGGACTTGTTATACACACCGTCAGCAACCTCAGAACGCTCATCAAACCAAGACTCATACAACTGGAGGAAGTCATCAGCTGCTGTGTTCACACCGTTGGCATCTGTAGCCAACATCTGTGGAGGCATAGGAGTACCATCTATCTGTACAGATGGTGCACCGAACTGTGCAACAGCATCAATAGCTTCATCATTCTCTGTATCGAATGCCTCCTTGAGCTGTGCAAACTCGTCATCAGTCAGTGGTCTACCCTCTACGTTAAATGCATGACGCAAGAACCAGTTACGTATAGCTGAGTCCTGTCTACCATCAGCTGTGCCGAGAGCACTAGCTGCTTCTCTAGCTCTGTCTGCTGCAGGTATATTGTCAAGGTCATTGATCAGCTTCCAGATAGCAACATCAGTCAACTCGTTTCTATGAGCTGGTCTATCAGAGAACTGCTCGAGCAAGTATGCAGGGCTAGGTGAGAATGCATCTGTCTTACGTGACAAGTTAGCTGGGATACGTCCTGACTCCAGCATTCTAAATGCTTGGTCAATGCCCACTCTGTTTGTAGCTACTGCCTTGATGTATGCAAACAGGTCTTTGAAGAACTTGAATAGTCTTCTACCTATGCCTTGTGGCTTCTGTTGATCGAGTGCATAGTCACGCATCTCTTCAGCCATCTTCTCCTCAAGTGCGAGAAGTACAGCTTCTGCATCAGTCATGACAGGCTGTCCTCTACGTGCCTTGGCTATATCCTGTGGTGTAGGCTGACCATATCTTTCTAGTGCCTCCTCGTAGATAGCAGCTTGCTGTGCCTCTGTCAAGAAGTTGCGGAAGAACATGTGGAATGCCTCATGGTATTCAGTACCCAGCGCTGCACCTGAGTACAGATAGATAGCACCATTCTGCATGTAGCCATGGACTACCTCATCACCAACCATCTCAAGCTTCTTCAGGATGACGACTGCGTCCTCTCCAAACAGCTTAGTTAGATACTCCTTAGCTGCAGCTACGTTGATCTTTTTGCTAGCCTTTTTACCAAGTCTAAACTTTCGTCTGTTGCGGAAACCACTCTTACCCTTCCTATCGTTCTCAGACTTATTTTCTTTTACAGCTGTATCAGTATCTTCTGTTGCCTCATCTGTAAGAGCAGTCAATGCTTCTGCAGTCAGTCCACCAGCAGGCTCTGCTACTGGCACACTGGTAGTCTCAGACTGCTTACCACCTTCTTTGGTGGCATAGCTGAACACAAAGCGTGGATCATGGAAGTATGAACCATCAAGCTTCTTGAAGTCTGCAGACAGGATAGGCTTGTTAACTCCTGACTCCTCAGGGCTAGACAAGTAATCCAGGTGGTTCTCGTGGAACTCATCAGTGATTGGGGACTTGATTTCCTGCTGTCCGTTGATCTTAAGTGCATCAACTTGGAAGCGAGACTCAGTCAACTGTATGTTGATGTCCTCAAATGTCTTACCTACTATTGGTGATTTCTCTTCACCGGGGAGCTCTTGTTCTTGGAACGTGTACTCGCCACTCTCCTTGTCTTCTACAAGTTTACCTACCTTAACGTTTGTTAGTACACCTCCCTTGTAGTCTTCGATGGATATCGAACCGAACAGTCCACCACCATCAGGTACTTGGTAGAAGATTGTATCCTCTGTGATGTATATCTTGGACTGTGGGTGCAGGTCTTTGGTAATACCTACAATGTCTCTGAGTCCCTCTATATTGCCCTGCTTGAGCATCTCCTTAGCCTTGGCTAGTGCCGCAGGAGATAGCGTCTCTGTGCTCAGCTTAAGAGCTGTAGCCTCACCTGTAGGCTTCTTTACAATAAGTGCAGCCTCACCAAGGCTATAGCTAGCCATGGTCTCAGGGTCTGTGGTTATCTGAGCTGCATCCTCAGTCAATGGGTGGTCGTCAAGTCCTAGGTCCCAGTACTTCACCATCACCCCATCTACCTTTCTGAATCTGAGAACAGCTACTGCAGCATTGCCTGCAAGTATGTCCTCCATAGATACAACCTCGTTGATGGGAGTAAACACCTTTTCATTGGTGTCCTCATCAATAACGTTGTTGGGGTTGTTAAATATCTGCTCTTCTATTCTACCCTCTACCTCAGTCTCCTCCAGGAGTCTGTTGTACAGTGCCTGTCTGTCAGCAGTATTTGCTTGTACAAGACCTATCAGCTGTCCGTCAAGGTAGATACCGATAGCTGCTCTAGATGATTCGTTGTCTGTACCAGCGTTGTCCTCTGTATACTTGTGGTCTTCAAGGATTCTGAACGTAACAGTCTTGCCTCTGAGGTCTTGTCCTTGCAGCTTTCTACCCTCCTTGAGCTCCTCTGCATATCTTCTATCCAATGCATCCTGACCAGTGGTGGGCTTACCTGCATAGTTCAGCTTGATCTTTCTCTTCTCCTTGCCGTTCTCCTCAACAGTAATCAGCTGGAACTGACCAGTAGCCATGGTCACACCCTTATTGGAGCCTGTTGTAAACTCAGGTGCTGTGTTCTCATTGCTACGTATGTCGTCAGTATCCTCGTTAGCTCCCTCCTCAGTCTGTTTAGGGCTCTCCTTAACCTCCTCACCCTTGAAGCTTTCTCTCACATGTTTCCCCTCTTGCACATCAAGCAGGTACTTGCCTATGATCTCTTTCTGGAACTCATCAGTAATCTCAGATGCAAGCTTCTCTACCTCATCCAGAGGCATAGCATCATACTCGTCGTACTTCTTGGAGCGCTCAGCTATGAGTTGTGACTTCTTCTTACCCGCTTCTATCTGCGCCTCCCTAGATATACCACGCTCATCTGCAGCATCCAACAAGCTTTCAAGCTGCTGTATGCTATGTGCATTTGCTACTTCCTTCTTAAACTCGGTATCCTTCTTGTTTTGTATTGCAGCCCGCTCTTTAACAGTCTCTCTCTGCATGTACATCTGACGAGTTTCGGGGTCAGAGTACAGCTGTTGCAATGCTTGTACAGCAGTAGCTCTATCCTCAGACAACCTCTGCAAATCCTTAAGCTTGTCCTTAGCTTCAGCATGCTTTGTTGGATCTGTGGTTTTGAGTCTTGCATCAGATTGATCAAGCTTGTCCTTGATCTCAGGCTTCATGACAGCGTCCTTAGTCCTAACTAGCTCACCCTTCTCATTAACTGACTCTACTGTTACCAACGGTCCTTCAAATAAGTCAGCTGCTCTGAAGTCCTCTACTGTGAGATTTGCTTCAGGGTCAAGCTCATTAACCTCTTGTACCAACTTTTCTATACGAGAGTCAGCATCTCTAAGTCCATACGTTCTGTCAAGGAGGAGATGCTTGAGGTAGTTAACATCCTCCATCTCTGCAAGCTCCTGCCTCTTCTGCTCTTCAGACATACCAAGTCTTCCTATACCCATAGTTTGTCTAGGCGTAGGGAACTGCAGATCAATCTTATCCTGCATCTCAGCAATATCTTTTGCACTCTCCTTCAGGGCAGTGATAGCCTCCTGCTTGTCAAACTTCATACCATCAGGTATGCCAAATGCTTTACGTACCTCGTTGTCTGGCATATCCTTGAGGTCATCAAGCTTCTCTAGATACATGTCAAGGCTACCACGTTGTATATGTGCAAGGACCTCATGAAACTGAGCCTTACCCATAGCATCTCTAAACTGTTTGTGATCACCAGCCTCAAGTGCGCTTGCTGCAGTAACGAGCTCTGATATACTAGCTCCTGTCTGTTGCGCACTTTTGATGACACTCATTATGCCCGGGTTGTTAAGCATCTTGATAGTACGTGCTCTAGCCTCTGTCTCTTCCTTAGCATTGATCATACTATTGACACTACCAAACCCACCAGTCATGAGACCTACAATACCACCAATCAGCATAGACTCTCGACCCTCCTTACTACCCCAGGTCTCTTCGAGTCCTTTGTAGAATGCTTCTGTCCAGTTACCTATCGTATCGTCTGTAGCCTTAGCTTCTGCACCCTGTGAGATTGTAAACTGCAATCCCTCCTGTGCTGTCTCAGACATTGCACCTGTAAAGGTTGGCTGACCATACTTGATCAGTGCACGCTTGACTGGATTCATGTCAGCGAGTCTATCTATGTACTCACCCTTAGCATTTCTGCTTATAAATGTAGCCTTAGGCTTAGCATTGTTGAACTTAGGGAACAGTGTTCTACCAAACGTTGCAATGTTTGTACCAGCAGTTACAGCAAGGTTAGCAACAAACCCCATGTTAGCAGCTGAGGCTGCTTCTTGTTTTATCGCAACCAGATCTTCGTTAGACAATTGGCTTGGGTCAATGCCTAGTTCAGACGCTCTGTCTATCTTCAGTTGCTCAGTGACAGTATTTAGTATCTCACGTGCTTCAACAGACGACTCACCAAAGGACATCATAAGTCCCAGCTCTGCGTTACGAGCTGCTGTCAATGTACGTCTACCAAGAGCTGCACCCCTTGACACTTGACTTGTCACATCAGCTGCAGTATCTACAGCTTTAGCTACCTGCAGTATCTTACCTGCCTTACTAAGCTTACCTGCTTTGCCTGCAAGGTTAGCTCCTTTACCAAGCAGTCCCATACCCCCAGTCAAATACACTGTAGCAACAGAACCCAGAGAGTACCCCAGACCATTAGCTACTTTGTCTGCCCAGAAGTTTGCGTAGCCCATAGACTGCAGAGTTGACGCATTCTGTTCTGCCTTAGTTGCAAAGTTTGGGAAGTTGTACTGCATCCACTCATTGACTCTATCTACTGTTCTACCAACAGCATTGTCGTAGAGCTTAGTCATGTCTTTGTGGTATATGGATTCCCCAATACCATCAAGAGCACCAACTGTGTTTTCTGCAATAGCACCTACAGTAGTTACTGCAGCTTTAGCTAAACCATTAGCCCACTTCTGACCTGTGGTCTGACGCTGTGCTCTCTCCTCGTCCCAGTCACCACCAGGCAGCAAGTTAGTAACACCATGCTCCTGGTATCTACTCAGCGGGTCATGCTCACTAACCCTGTAGCTAAGATCTTGAACACCTGAAGCGGGCATCGAAATCCCACGACTACTATGAACTGCAGCCTTTTGAAGAAGCTTGTCTGCTACTTTGTCTCCTGATGTTGACTCAGTCGTACCTGTGCCTTCTATCAGGCCAGTCTGTGGGTCTAGTTTAGCCATACTGTTATTATTGCAGGTCTGTTACGTTGAAGGACATGTTCAACTGATTAGCTAGGTCAGCAAATTGCTTTGATCCTACTTCGTACTCGAAGGACGGAGTTCCGTCCTCGTCTATAAAGGTAACCAATCTTTGGCCGTTAACAATACGTACTTTTACTTGCCAGTTAGCGCCCTCTGAGTCTTTAGTTGGTATTGTAAATGAGCTAGCTTTACCAACCATCTGCATCTTGTCAATAAAGCCTGTCATCTTAGTAGCTGGAGAGTTCAGCCACTCCTGGTACTGGGCTACATTGATATCTGAACCTGGTGCTGTAAACGTAGTCGTCTGACCTTTTGTAGGACCTTGTGTAGATTCAATTGTAATCTCCTGTACAGGTCCACCAACACCTGGTGCAGACACAGACACCCCGACACTAACAACTTTAAATGCTGGTGGTATGTCACCATCCTGCAGCACGTAGTTTTCATCGTCTGCAATCCTAGCTTGAGTTTCCCTCTTACGCTGGTCTATATCCTGAGTCTGATTGCTATTAGGCATGAATATTGTTCTACCCTGATTACCCTGCCAGTGTGCTACCAGCTGTGCTTGTATAGCTTCATTCTCCTTATCACCAAGGCTGTAGCCTGGGAGAACCCCTGTTGAGAATGTAGGTGCATACACTATCTCTTGAGCTTCACCGCTTATCTCCAGTCCTGAGCCTGTCAAGAATATTCCAAGTCTATCCTGTACGTTTTGAACTTTGAGCATTGCTGCACGCAGTGTCTGTACATAGCCTGGAGTTGATACATCTCCTGCCTCAACCTCTGCCAACTTAGTTGTTGCGTCCTGCAACTCCTGCTTCAGACTATTGTATTCTTCTACGTTATAGTCCTCCGGTGGATTACCCTCAAACTCACTTATCAGCAGTGCATTTGCAACAGCAACATCTTGCAGGTGTCCTTGTAGTTGTGCACGCTTACCTGCTACTACCTCAGGAGCCAAGTTTGGACTTTCATCCAAGAAGTTCAGTATCTCATTGGCCGAAGCAATGTCTGCAGCTCTTGTATTATTTATCTCCTCGTAGTTGGTACCTATTGGATTAGATATGGTTCTAGCTTCACCAGAGTGCGTCATTGGGACAACGGGGAGAGTGTCATCCTTACCCGCTCTGATGAGTTCCAACTTATCTCTGTGCTCCTCATTACGTACATTGATCTTGTCAAAGCTGTACTTAGCACCCATTGCCTCACGCATACGAACTTCCTCCTGCAGCATATGTTGAGCTGCTGATGCTCTTGACATACCATCTACATCCTGGTTGTCTAACATAGCTTGAGTTTCGTTGATAACCTTTCCCTGATCATCAATCTGCGCCTGCAAGTCAGCTCTCACTTCCTCATCAGTAGTATTGGCAAGTTCTGCCTGCAGCGATTCGAGAGTTCCCTTTTGTCCCTCCAACCTAGCTACTGTTTCCTTTGTCAATTGTTCAGGTGACTTCCTTACCTGTGCAAGCTCAGCTGACTGCTGCATAAATGCCTGTACTTTAGGATCAGTGAATACAGGGTTTATCACTGCCTGCACTTTTTCCATAGATATAAACTCTTTACCAAACTCTGTTTCTACCTCAAGCATTCCCTTGTCAGAGTCAACTCCCACTACTCTTGTTATTTGACTCTGGGAATCTGTCATTATACCCTTGAGTGCATCATCAAGCATGCCCATAATGTCAGGGTCTATAGCAGCATTTACTCCTTGGAAGTATCCACCTACATTACCATCTGCATCCTTCTGCAGACCTTGGTATTTCATTCTAGATAGCAGCTTCAAGTTCTCCGCATTGTTTGCAGGGATATCACCTTTAGCTACCTGCTCATCAAGTTTTGCTTGGTACTCCTGCCACATCCTCTGATTCTGTTGTATAGGCTGTACCCGTGCTTGGTAGTTACTAGCAGCACGTACAACATCAGTTGTCATGTTCTCGTAGTCACCAGCAGTAGCAGCTGCCTGCAAGAATGCATCAGTATCCTGAAGCACCTCAGCTCTCAGAGCTTCATCACCTTCAAACGGTGCAGCTGTGAGAGATGCAGCTTGTCTTTGCATAGCATCAGTCTTCAGAAAGTTGGTCATGTATCGATCACTGAGGATCTTAGATACCTCTTTCTGTCCACGGTCTACATACATGGACTTAGTAGGGCCAAAGTCTAGTGGCATGGTTACTTCTTTTTAATCTTTCTTCTACGGCGTACAGTGCCTTTACGCTTAATATAGCGCTTCTTTCTCTTTCTTCTACCACCTCTCTTCTCCTGCTCCATCTCTTCTTCATCACCTGGTTGTGGTACAGGAGTGACTTCATTATTTACTATGCTAACTGCTGCCTCCTCATCAGTTACGGTCTCCCCGTTGAGTAGTGCAAGTGCCTGTGCATCTTCAGCTGTTATACCACCCTGTACACTCTTATCCTGTGCCAAGAATGGGAACAACTTATTGAATCCATAGCGTTCCTCAGCTCTGTCATACGCACCACCAATCTGTGTAGCTGCAGCGAGCAGTCTATCAGACTGTGCCTGACGTCTATCTTTGAGAGCTTGTGCAGTAGTATCCCCAATCTTGTTGAGTGCTGCATACTTGTTCTCAAACTTCTCAAGATCAGCTGCATACTTAGCACTAGCATTTGCTCTGGTAGTATCGTTGTATGCTTTCTGATTAGCCAGCGCTATACGCAACTCGTTGTTTGCGTTAATCTGGTTGATCTTAGCACGCTCTCTTACATCCTGCGTAGCAATCTTAGACATATTGGCTGCTTGTGCTGCCATAGCTGCCTGTCTAGCAGCAATAGCTGCAGGACCTGCAAGGGTTGTGTCAACTGCATTAGCCTGAGCATTGTACGCAGCTGTAGCTGCAGCTCTCTCAGGAGCAAATGACTTGTACTCTGCAGGTGGGATACGATCTATGTATGATGGTGCGAGCATTGGAGCCATGGGATCATCTCTGTTCTTCAGATATGCAGCAGCACCAAGTGCCTGCAACATAGTTCCCTGGCCGTAGCCTCTAGGTATCTTACCGAGGAAGTCACCAACTTTCTCCAATACACCCTTACCTTCAGTCTCTTCTTCAACAGCAGCCTCCATTGGGACCTCCATTTCATCGAGCTCCTCAAGCTTATCTTCTGTTCTATTAGGTACCTCTACACCTTCACCTACATTAGCTCCAGGTTCCTGTACGCTCTTCTCTGGTTCCGGTGCTACAACCTCAGCTACCTCTAACTGAGTCAGTGGCAGGGAGCGTGCTCCCACCTCTGCTGCCTCGTCAACCATGTTGAGAGACCCGACACCTCTTGTTCCTTTATCTAGAGCGTTCTCACCCTCATACAGCTGACCATGACCATCAGCCATGTTCTGAGCAAATACCTCGTCTAGATATGTTTGTGCTCTTGCTGAGGACTCAGGTGCAGATTGGTCTTGAGTCATATCTTTAATGTACCTCTGGTATGCTGTGACATGATCTGTGAACTTAGGGTATGCTGCAACAAACTCTTCGTAGGTCTTGAGTGGTCTACCACCATTCTCCATGTATACTCGACGAGCACCATGATAGGCCTTTACCGCATCTGGTTCTTTCTTCTTGTCCTTGAGCTTCTCATTCAGAGCGATATACTTATCATTGATCTCCTTGATCTTCTTACCATCTCTGGCTTTGTCAAGTCCTTTCAGCTCGCCTTCCAAGTCCTTGGCAAGTGTATTGCCTGTCTCAGGATTCTTCAGGTAGTTAGATACAATGTATGAACCCTTGTCGTCCTTGACTTCAAGTTCTCCGTCTTCTACTTCAAGACCTTTCTTAGTCTTTGTGCTATGCTCAAGAATGATGCCGCTGTCAGAACCTTGTCCTGCCTCGTCATGCTTGTTACCTACGAACTTCTTTGCTCCATTCTTGAGTTGTATCTCAAGACCACCAGGCAGTCTACGCTTACCTTCTACAGCCTCTTGTCTCTTGAAGGCATCCTCCATCATAACAAACCCTCCATCCTTAGCTTTAACCTCTGTCTTGGTACGAGCTATGTAGTTACCATCTGCATCTTGTGTGAGCTTGAATCCAAGCTTCTTCTCATCTGCTGATGACCTACTATCCCACATCTTCTTAGCAGTTTCTCTGCTCTTACTCTTACCCTCAGCTCCGCTGTATGTTTGGTAGTCTACGTTAGACTGTGCCTCTAGTCCTTTATTCTTCTTTCTGCCACCTCTCTTATATGCTACGCCTGTATTGACATTCTCATAGTTTTCTTGCGGCATGTTCTGTACTGTAGCATCATACTGGGCTTGGTACTGAGCCTTCAGCATGTCATGCTTCATCTTCTTCTCTTTAGCCTCAGCTTCAGCCTTTGCTTTCTCAGCTTCCTTCTTTGCTTTACGGCCCTTGAAGATAGACTTCAGACCACCAGCGATACCACCAATAGCAGCACCTACAATATTACCGATGCCTGGTACTACTGTACCAAGAGCAGCACCAAGCTTGGCACCTGATGCTACACCACCAATGGCTTTACCTACACCGCCACCGACACCTGCAGCTGCGCTTGCAACACCAGCAAACTTATCACCTGTAAGTGCACCTCCTACCTTCTGTAGTGCTCCAGAGCCAGCCAGCTTTGAACCTACATTTGCAAGAAGTCCACCCAAGAACATCTCCTCACGTTCTCTTCTGATGCCGTCTCTACCTTTCTTGGTTCCGAGACCACGCATGTTTGCAGCGAACTGTGCCTTACGACGTAGTGTGGGGTCATCACTTTTTTTAGCACGATCTATACAAGATTGTGTTACACGACCACCGCAGTACTTGGTGAAGGAGCCAACAGTACCCTTCTCCTTCATCTTCTTATTGGCTTTCTGTATCCATTTCTTGTTTGCCATTATCTGTATGATTTACGGAAGTTCGCTCCAGCACCGTGCAAATGTACTAAATTTGTGTTAGAGTTATCGTTTATAAGTCTAATAACTAGGTAATGATCCATGAATTTACCTTGATCAAACCAGCTCTTATTAGTATCTATATAGCTTGGATTTACTGAACCCTCCTCCAAGAACATGGTTGTGTTCTGTTGGTTTGTTACTACTTTGGATGTAAACACCCCTGCAACGTTAGGGCTAGCAGATATCAAACTTCCTTCTGTTATAGTTTCTTGTTTAGCTAGATCTCTAAAATTGTTTATCCTCCACATTCTATCTACCATCCTAGCATTGGATAGATAGTTAATAGATTCTCCTGTGCCTGAGATCTGATTGGCATTGTAGACATAGAAAGATGTAAATCCTGGGTTGGTCTTTCTGTCAAGCTCGGAGTTCGTAGAGTTTTCCTTGTATGAGTCAATCCAGTAGAACACACTAGAAAAGAGCTTAGCTTCTGATGGTGCTGTATTTTCTACAAGTTCTATCTCTGAGTTGTAGGTTTCACCATAGAATCCTCCTGGTATTCTTTGATTGCCGTGTTTCCACAATCTTATTCTGCATGTATCACATCTCTTGTCCTCTGACACTGAGAACATATCTGTGGATGTACTCATGTAGAGATCAGGGAGATAGCTGTGTCTGCTACCCCACACTCCCTTGTCTGGGTAGTATGATACAGTCCATCCGGACTGTGTAAAGTACTTAGGGTTACCAAACCCTATAGGGCCACAGAACTGTATTCCATCATCCTTTATCGGGTTCTTGGGAGCACCACCTCTGTTTGCATCACCCTCATCAGGCTCTACATACTCTTGACAAAAATCAGCTGCAGTCCCTGGAACTATTGTAGGTATGTTGTTTATTACCTTGATGTTGCCAGCATTGAACTGTGTAATGAATTCATCTGTAGGCACAGGCTCTCTCTTTGTAATGAGCACTCGTCTGTACTTTGGATCATATCCCATAGTAAATCCTACAGGAAACGTATTGGTTGTAGAGTCTGACGCTATCCCTGTAGCAGCTACCTCATCTGAGTCTAGGTCTATGCCGTACTTCTTGACTTCAAACTCCAGGTTATCACGGAACCAAGTGCTCATGCCGTTGTCTGATATCTTCTGTATCTGACCCCCAGACATACTGTATACTGCTCTGTCTCTCCTGTTGATATAGAAGTGACCAGTGTCTGTTGTTACATGGGCGTGTCTAGAGTCAGT
>MDSZ01128379.1_pt1 | contig 21122 bp, 19 predicted proteins | sample 811201 | NCBI WGS metagenome assembly MDSZ01 (sample SAMN05326647, study PRJNA326480) | marine metagenome | isolation source: seawater | place: Indian Ocean: North | collected 2010 | reverse complement strand
CAATTTTATACATTAAAAGTGGAGGAATACCAGAATTTTGTAATAATTTTGGCCTTTCCTTCACTGAAGAAGACTTTGAAGAAAAACTCAATAAAATCATAGAAAATTATGATACTTATCAAAACAAAATGCACTCTTATCCATATAATGCTGAAAAAATGTGTAATGAGTATGAAGATTTATTTTATGACTTAATAAGTAGAAAAGAAGAAATAATTAAACTACGAAAACCAAATCTTGAATATTTAATACATTCAAAATTAAAGTTTCAAATACAAAATATTTTTCTTAGATTCTTAACAAAAAATAAAATATTATTCAAATTTTTTACTTTAATAAAACGTGTTTATTTAAAAATAAAAAGCATTATTGTTAATTGAAATGCTAACAAAAAAGAAATCCGAAATTCATATATACATTAAAAACTTCTATCTTGTACTTCTTGCCTTTGTTATTTTATTTGGACGTTCATTTACGGGTTTATATATATTCAACTATAGAATTGGTGAATATTTAATTTTGCTCTGTCTTTTAATTTCTATTTTCATATTGTTTCTACCGTATGATCGATTACCAGTAAAATTTGATAAACTTAATTTCTATATTTTGAAAGCCATAGTATTCCATTTTTTTCTTACAGTATTATTAACAAGTGGTTCTTTTCTGAATACCTATACATTTAAAAGTAGTTCTTATATATGGACTTTTAGTTTTCTTTACATTGGGTTATTTATAATGAAAGACCTAAATGATAATTGGTTTGTAAGGATGGTTCCTTTTTTCTTACCACTTCTGTATATTTTAAGCACAATAAGATTTCCAAAAATAATTATGGAATTTTTTATTAACAATTCTGATAAGTTTGATTTTGTAAAAGCTTCCGATTTGTTAGTAATTTATATAGCAACAAACTATATATTAAGAATTTACTACAAGAATTCAATTAAAGATTTTTCTTATTATCTTATTTCAAGTGCAATTTACTTACCATATCTTTTACATAAGAGTAAGGGGGCTTTTTTCCCAGCAGTTTTATTTATTATTTTTAATCTTTTATTTTATTTTTCTTTTATCAAAAATAATAAGTTAAAAACAATACTTTTGGTACTTATTTGTATCCCATTGTTTTTTATTTCATCTTTTCATATATATGGAAATTTTAATTTTACAAAAGTTGGTGAAGAAAATTATGATCAGCTTGGTGTAGATAAGCCTCTTTCAGCATCAACAATTCAAGAAAATTTAAATAGTTTAGTTAACGAAAAGAATACAGGAGATATTTTCTACTCCTTCTTTATTATGGATGGAAGGCTCTATTCTCAAGAAATGATGGCAAACTGGAGGCTTCAAATTTGGCAAGATGTTGCAAGAGATCTATTTTATTATTCAGATTATACAGAAGATGACAGATCCTATCTTGTCCGAATTGAAGGCGAGCGAAGGAATGATATATTCTATAAAGGGTTTGGATATAATGAAAAATTACCTGCTATGAACCATTGGGAGAGGTCAGGTACAGACGGGACAAATGAAAATCCGCATAATTTTATAATTTACAGCTTAGGAAGAGGGGGAGTATTACAACCCTTATTAGTAACTATTTTTCATCTCAGCATTCTTTTGTATTGGTATAAAAAATATAGAAATATAAATATTCTTTTATACATAACACCTGTACTTATGACATCTTTTTTTGATGCGTCAATGGAAAGCGTTAGGTTTCCTTTTGTTTATTACTCATTTTTGGGATTAATTTTAAATGAAAAAATTTAATTTAGTTATAACTTCTTACTAATTAAGATACTTTTATATGAAAAAAGCACTTGTTACTGGAATCACTGGACAAGACGGTTATTATTTATCTAAATTGTTATTAGAAAAAGGTTATGAAGTACATGGCACAATTAGAAGATCTTCTTCGATAAACACTTCCAGAATAGATCCATTAATTTCTGAATACTCTAATGAAAAATTATTAAATTTACATTATTCGGACTTATTAGACTCAGCTTCATTAAGTTCCTTAATTAACTTAATTAAACCAGATGAAGTATATAACCTGGCAGCTCAATCTCATGTCTCAGTTTCATTCAAGAATCCAATCTTTACTAGTCAAGTTGGAACCTTAGGTTCGCTATCTCTTTTAGAGCCTATTAGATATCTTGATAAAGATGTGAGATTTTATCAAGCCTCTTCTTCAGAAATGTATGGAGGCAGCTCAAAAGAAAAATTAAATGAAGATAGCTTATTTGATCCAAAAAGCCCCTACGCTGCTTCAAAAGTTTTTGCTCATGATATTACAAAGATATATAGAGATTCATATAATCTATTTTGTACAAATGGGATCTTATTTAATCATGAATCTCCATATAGAGGTGAAACATTTGTAACTAGAAAAATTACCAGAGCTGTTGGGAGAATACACATGGGGATTCAAGATAAGCTAACCCTGGGAAATTTAGAAGCTTCTAGAGATTGGGGTTTTGCTGGAGACTATGTTGAAGGAATTTGGTTAATGATGCAACATGAAAAGCCAGATGATTGGGTTTTAGCAACAGGAGAGTCACACAAAGTTTCAGAGTTTGCAGAGCTAGCTTTCAAAGCTGTAGGTCTTGATTGGTCTGAATATGTACAAACATCCGAAAAATATTTACGCCCAAATGAAGTGGATTATTTATTAGGGGATTCCTCAAAAGCAAAAAAGGAATTGGGGTGGAAGTGTAAAACTTCATTTACAGAACTTGTAGAAATGATGGTTAAGGAAGATATTGAGATAGCTAAGCAAGAAGATGTTTTGCTTAAAAATAATCTTATTAAACCTACTTGGGAAAACCCAGTTAAAAAATATTAAGATTTTAATTATTTTCTTGATACCAATTAAAGGTTAACTTAAGTCCTTCATCTAAACTTATTTTTGGACTCCAACCAAGTTTATTAATTAATGAAGAATCTAGAAATTTTCTTGGATTTCCGTCAGGTTTAGAATCATCAAAAGATAGTTCTCCATGGTAGCCTATTACTTTTTTAATTTTTTCGGCAAGATCAAGTATTGATATTTCCTCTCCACTTCCTATGTTTATTAAATCGACTTCAATATTATTTTTTAAAATAAAATCTATACAGCTAGATAAATCATCCACATATAAGAATTCTCTCAAAGGTTTCCCAGAACCCCAAATTTTAAATACTTTATCACCCTTCTCTTTTGCGTGGTTCATTCTTGATATTAAGCCGGGGATTACATGACTAGATTCATAATCAAAGTTATCATTAGGGCCATATAAATTAGTAGGCATCAAATTAATTACCTTGTGACCATACTGTAAATTTAATGACCTTCCTAGCTCAATAGCTGTTAATTTGGCCATTGCATAGGGAGAGTTTGTAGGTTCTAATTTTCCTCCCATAAATGAATCTTCATTAATCGGATCTTTTGCATCTAATGGATATATACAGCTACTACCTAAGTTAATAATTTTAATATCAGGGAAGGGGATGCATACCTCAAGAAGATTTAAATTAATTTTAAGATTTTCGATTAAAAACTCTGATCTTTTTGTGTTATTTGCATAAATACCACCAACCCTTGCAGCAGCATTAATTACTATGTTAGGTTTTTTTTCTTTAATCAAGTTTTTCACTTCATCAAAATTAAATAAATTTGTATCGTCTCTATTTGAAGGAATTACTTCATAATTAGAATTTGAAAGAGTCTTTGTTACAGAACTTCCAACTAAACCATTACTACCAAGAACTATTACTTTTATTGACATTATTTAAATACTAATAAGCTTGAAAATATTATTAATAAAAATTTATTCATAAATAATTTTTTCTAGATTTGTGTCAAATCTTGAGAGTTTAAATTGATTATTGATAGTAAGTACTCCATTATTTGAAAGATTTTTTAAAAGTTTATCACTATAATAAAATTCTTTTATTTTTCCAACCCAGAGGTCAATTTTGTTTTCTTTAACAAAAATTATATTTTTGTTATTTATAAATTCTTCTTTATCCCAAAAACCTTTAGTATCAGTAATCATTACTGGGGTACCGCAAGACATAGATTGTAATGCAACACTTTGTCCCGATGGCTGAAATGTTTCTATTAGTGGAATTATTGTTAATCGTGAATTTTGATAGTATTTCCTAATTTCTTCATCTGTTAATATTTCGTTACCCCAACTACCTTTTATTAAATTAACATTGCTTAGAGAATTCTCAATAATTTGACTTGTTATGAACGTGAAGTTTATTTCTGGAAGTGATTCAGCAATTTTTTCAACTAATTTATAGTCTCTTTTTCCATCGTTTCCTATAAATAGAATACCCTCTTTCTCTTGAGAAGGGCTATTGCTTGGCTTCCAAAATTCTGTATCAATGCAAAAAGATAGAAACTTAAATTTATTTGAATTTTTTGGATTAAGAGAGAGTGCATTTTTAAACTCTCCATTTCCAAGGAAAATATAACTTTTAGTAATTGTATTTAAAAGTGATATATATATATTTTGAAAGAATTTAATTATTAAGTTATTTGATTGTCTTCCAAAAAGTCCCATTACGATTATAAAAATATCTAATTTGTTAAATAATTTAACAACTAATAAAAATGGCAAAATTGAAAGAGCGAGTAGGTCAGTAGTTATTATTAATTTATCTGTTTTTTTTAGAATTTTAAAATTTTTTCTGTGCAAAATATCTTTCGTATAAATTGGAAATTTTGTAATTTTTCTAAGAATTTTGTCCAGATACTTTAAGAATTGATTATTTGAATTATTAGGAAAGTCCATTTCAATAATTTCTAGATCATAATTTTTAGATAAATGCTGGTATCCATAAAAAAACTCCCGAGCTTTTATTGAATTTGAATTTAATTTACTTAGCCTTCCAGCTCCAAAAACATAGGTTATAGCTTTATCTGACTTATACATATGTGAATAATATTATAACTTTTTCAAAAACATAGAAACTTAATAATTAATTCATAGACTTTATATACATTTAAATAATAGAATTTAGTTAGATGAGTGTTGATAATAAAAATATCAAAAAAACAAAAATTCCAATAGATATAGTTTCTATCAACTGCTTAACACCAGATCAATCAATTAAAGCCCTAGATTACTCAACGAATTCTTTGTTGTTTAATAATAGTTTTTTATTTACTGATAAAAAGATAAAATCTTCAGATCATAAAGTAATAAATATAGAAAAGTTCAATAATTTAGACGATTACAGCAATTTTATGCTTACTTTAAATGAATATATTTCTTCTGACCACGTATTAATAATTCAAGACGATGGTTATATAGTTAATTCAGGCCTATGGTCAGATGAATTTTTAAAATATGATTACATAGGAGCACCATGGCCCACAACATATAGTTGGCGAAGAAGATGGTCTGATAAAAAATATCAAAATGCAGCAAAAAATATAAAGAAAAATAGAGTTGGGAATGGAGGCTTTAGCTTAAGAAGTAAAAAATTCTTGAAATATGCTTCAAGTTTTGAATCTTGTAATGGAATAGCGGAAGATGTTTTTTTATGTTTAGTTAATTATGAAAAAGCAATAGAAAAAAATATAAAATTTGCTCCATTTGATTTAGCCTTGAAATTTTCATACGAGGTTCCTTTGCAAGGTAGAAAGATGCAAAAAGAAGGTAAAGATCAGTTTTTTGACAAAACACGCCATTTTGGTTGGCATGGAAAAAGATTTATAAATTCAGACGAATTAATTAGTTTAAAAGATAATGTATAGGGCTTTATAATGTGTGGATTTTTAGGGAAAATTTCAAACGAGCCATTTGCAACTGATAAATTTGAATTAGCAAATCAACATAATATATGTAGAGGGCCAGATGCATTAAAAAAAATTGAGGGGCAATTTTCAGAATTCGAATCTTTTGAAAGCAATAGCTTTTATTCATTTTTATTTAATCGACTTTCAATAATTGACCTATCTGATAAAGCCATGCAGCCTATGGTATCTAAAGAATTTAAAACAATGATTTTATTTAATGGGGAAATTTACAATCATAGAGAATTAAGAATTTTATTAGAAAAAAAAGGAATCAAATTTAACACCAGTCATTCTGATACGGAGGTTTTATTAAATGGGTTTTCATATTTTGGAACAAGTTTTGCGCAAAAAATTATTGGACAATTCGCAATAGCATTTGTTGATATTAATAATGAAAAATTATATCTTATAAGAGACCGAGTCGGACAAAAGCCTTTATATTACAACATAGGAATAAAAGATATATCATTTTCATCAAACCTAAAATCATTGTTAAAAATTAATAATGAAAAAGAACTAGACAATGTTCAACTAATAAATTACGTAAACTTTGGTGTAGTTCCTTCTCCAAATACATTATTTAAAAATGTATACAAATTAGAACCCGGCTCTGTTGTTGAGGTTGATTTCTCAAAAGATAAACTCGAAAAAAAAGCTTATAATTACTGGAAAATTGAAAACTATATAAGCAATAATAAATTTGATTCAGAAGAATTTTTCAACATCTTTTTTAATGCTGTTGAAATGCGTCTTGAGTCTGATGTTCCAGTTGCAAATTTTTTATCAGGAGGAATAGATTCGACCTCAATTATCAAAGCATTGCATGATATGAATGTAGAAGAAATTAATACTTTTTCAATTACAAATTTTGAAAAAAAATATGATGAATCTAAATGGAGCGATTTAGTAATTGATAAATACAATACAAACCATACAAAGTCTGAAATAGCTTCTACGATTCCAAATCAAGACATTTTTGACTCAATAGATATTTTTGATGAACCATATTCGGATCCTTCTACTGTGCCTTCATATATTCTTAGTAAAGCAATATCAGGAGCTTATAAAGTTGCGATATCTGGTGATGGAGGTGACGAATTATTAGGTGGTTATGAAAGATTAAATAAAACATTATCATATAAAAGCGCACTAAGATCTTCACTTTCTGGATTGTATAATTTATATCCATCATTTCTTGGTACAGGAAACAGATTTTTACGTGAATCAAATGATTTAAAACGATCATATTCTTCATTTTTTGAAGATTTAAAATTGTTAAAAATTTTAAATCTAGAACCAAAAAATAAATTTAGTGACAACTATATGGGGAATACAGAAAATTCTTATAAGGAGTTGTTAATATCCGATTATAAATTATACCTATATGAAATGATGACTCACAAAATAGATAGAACATCTATGGCCAACTCTCTAGAAGTAAGGTCTCCTTTTTTAGATCACAGGCTTATTGAATACATTTTTACTTCTGATAATTCTTATTATGAAAATTCAAATCCAAAAAAAATTTTGAAAAATTATTTAGCAGAAGACTTTGATAATGAATTTCTAGATAGAAAAAAACAAGGATTTGTATTTAATCTTGAAGGCTGGGTATATAATAATTTAGACACTATCGAAGATACATTAAAAGATGGTAAATATATACAAAGTTTTAACAAAAACATACTTAAAATATTGTCTATTAATAAATCAAGAATTAACGGACAAAGAATATGGAAGTTGTTTTTTCTTGAAAGATATTTAAGAAATATTTATATGTAATCTTATTTAAATATGTTAAAACAATTGTTACAAAGAATAGTTCGTTTAATAAATTTAATTATATTTAAAAGAAACTTACCTAATAAAATTTCTATTTATTTTCATGAAACAGATTCTAACGAGATAGAAGACATTAAAAAAATAATTAAATATTTTAAAAAAAGAGGCTATAAATTTTCAACAGTTACTGAATTTAGTAAAAGTATAAATAATAATGATAAAGATTTAGCTATTACATTTGACGACGGATTTTCTAGTTGGGTAAATGTACTTCCACTTTTTAAGGAATTTAGTGTTAGAGCAACTTTTTTTATGAACTCTATTCAATACACAAAAGACCCGAAAGAGAAATTTTTATCTGATATTAAGTGTTTTGATGAGAATAAACTAATTGATAAAAGTGGAACAAAAAAAATTATAGAAGAAGGTCACGAAATTGGATCTCATACTCACAGCCATAGAACCTTAACTAACATAAATGAAGAAGAGTTTCTTTATGAAATTAATCAAAATTTAATTATTTTAAATTCTTTAAATATTTATCCAACAAACTTTGCAATACCATTTGGAATGAGAAGATATGTAAAGGACGAGCAGCTTGAATACTTGTATAAAAATTTTAATTCAGTATCTTTTGGTGAACCAGGCATGCTGTTTAAACAAGAAAAGAGCAAAATTCAAAGATATCCTTGGAAATCTGATAAGTCATTTAAGTTTAATTTGAATAATATTGCAACTGACACGAGCCTATTTAACAATCTAACAAAAAGAAGTGGTCTTGGATAAAAAATTGAAAGACGTAGATAATAAATCAAATGAAGCAAACTTTTTCTGGGTAGGTAACTTATCAGAATATGAATTATCAAATTTTAGATCATTTAAAGAAAATGGATTTATAGTAAACATTTGGACCTATCAAGATATTAATAATCAAAATAATAATTTAGATAAGTTGAAAGAGTTCAATATTAAGAATGCACAAGAAATTCTTGATGTATCTTTATTAAGAAAATTTAGACAACGAAACCAAAAATCAAGCATGGCTTCTTTTGCAAATATTTTTAGGCTAGAGCTACTAAACAAATATGGGGGTTGGTGGTTCGATGCTGATTGTATTTGTATAAAAAATGTTCAAGATTTTATAGAACTTTCTAGTAGAAATGATTTTATTATCGGGAGAGAATATAAAGACTATACAGGAAATTCTGTACTGTATTTTAAGAAAAAAGATGTACTGGAAGGCCTTATTCAGAAAACTTGGGAAAAAATACACGAGAAAAATTTTAATTTTTTTTGGGGAGAAATAGGCCCAGATTTAATTTCTGATGTTTTTCTTGATAAAAGAATTATGGATAAAACTTTAGATGAAAAGTATTTTTATAAAATTAGTGCTGATGAGTTTAGTTTATTTTTTACTAATAATAAAAATAAAAAAGAAAACTTGAGACTCTTATTAGAAGATTCATATGTTTGCCATACCTGGAATGAAATGTTCAATAGATATTTTATTAATAAGAAAAAATTACCTCCAAAAAATAGCTACATTGGTGAGCACATCCAAATACATTCAGATAGTAGTAAAAAATTAAAAACTTATACATTTATTTTTTATTTAAGATTCATCCCTGTTCTATATATTTTTATACGAGTTTTCTATAGAATTAAAATAATTTTTAATAATTTAACAAATAGATAATTAGAATATTAAAAGAAACTTGAAATAAATGTTAAGAAAAGCAGCAACAGTTAGATATTTCTCCTATATTTTGGGAACTTTGTTTACAATTCTTAATTTATTTTTAATCACTTCTCTTTTGGATATTTTTCAATTTGCAGTTTGGGGGGTAGCTAATTCTTTAATTTATATATTTTCACAACTTGGACAATTAACTTATGTCCAATATATTGAGAAATATTTTCCAAACTTTACTAAAGAAAAGATGGACTATTATTTATATAAATTCATAAAAACTATATCTTCTCTTACAACAATTTGGTTATTAGTTTTATTCGTTCTTGAGTATGTTGGATATTTTGAGAAATTTAATGCAAATAATCTTTACGTAATTTTCATAATTATTTCATTGTTAACTACAGTTGAAGCATCTATTGAGATTTCTTCGAAATATTTACTTGCATTAAATGAAACTAGAAAGTTTGACTTATATGAGTTGGTAGTCTTCAAGCTATCTAGGTTAATTATTTTTTACTTTTTATTGATAAATGACTTTAGTGTATATTATCTACTTTTAACAAATCTTATAATTAGATCTACCTTTCTCTTAAATGTATTAAATTACGACAAAAGAGGAATATTTAATATCATTAAATCAATTTTGTTTTCTAGAGTATTTGACGACAACTTTAAAAACATATCATATACTTCAAAAGCATTTATCTTGAAAACACTTCAGGTAACTTTTTTAAATGTTATATTTATTATTTTGACTATATTCTCAGATAATGAAACTATCGCAAATTACTCACTAGGTATTCTAATTATTAATAATATAAGGCCAATTATTTCTTCTTTATCGAGCCTTCTTTCTCCAATAATTTCAGTAAATATTGAGAAAAGAAAAGACAACACTCAACTTTTAAATATGGTGATTTATATTAATGGAATAATAATTTCTTTTATAACCTTGTTAACTCTGTTTGTAACAGAATATAAATTTATAATAAGTTATTTTCTTGAGTCTTTTAATCCCAATATTTACAGTATTATTTTGATTTCTGTATATGCTTCATCAATTGCATCACTATATTATCCAAAATTCATGAGTCTTTTATTCTCAAATTATGAAAAAAAATTGCTTTTATACTTTTTTCTGAATTACATAGGTTGTCTTGGTTTGTTTTATTATCTTTCATATATTTATGATGTTAACCTTATTTTCTTTTACATTATTTTTGAATTAATAAATTTATTTATTTCAAGGACAATGTATAAAAAAAATAATAACAAAAAAGAAAGAATTTATGTAAGTATTTCTTTTTGGTTTATTTCAGCCTTTGTTTTCTTGAAGACTCTCAATTACGGTTTTAGTGAAGCTATTTTATTAACAGTATTTATTATCTTTTTCCTTATAGATCTAAAAAATTTATATCAGCAATTTAAGATTTTTGATGATTTGAAAGATAGCAATTATGGAACTTGATAAAAGTGAGAGTGTTCTATCAGGTAGTAATTTTTCACAAAAATCAGATTTAATTTTTTCGGAATATATTTCTCACGCAGAATACACAGAAAAAAAATTAAATAAACATATTGTGTTGTACAAAACCGATGAGTTTTTACTGTATAAGTTAATAGAATTTGAAATAAAAGAAAACCAAGTTATATTTTGTCATAATCTTGTATTAAGAGATTTGTTTAACCATTTAAAAAATATTAAAAATATTAGGAATATTAAACTTATAACCCATCAGACTGACCAGTTAATTACTGAAAAAATATATAACCAAAAGCCAGATTGTATTTCCGAATGGTACTCTACAAATGTTGAACACAAGTCTTCAAATTTAATTCCAATACCTTTAGGTATTGCAAATAATTTCCAAAACAATTATATAAATTCAAATCTAATAAAAACTAAATCCGATTTTGTTAAAAAAAATTTAGAACCAAATATGTATATAAACTTTAAAAAAAGTACGAATTATAAAGAAAGAGAAAATCTTTATCATTATTTTGATAATAAAGCATGGGTCAATATTGATGAACCTATGCTTTCTGTTGAAAAATATTTAGAACAGTTAAACAAATGTTCATTTGTACTAGCTCCATGGGGGAATGGTATTGACTCGCACAGGCTTTGGGAGGCTTTATACTTAGGAAAAATTCCTATTACAAAATACCATCATACATATTCATCTGCCAAGGGTTTGCCGGTACTTTTTATTGATAATTATGAAAATTTAAGTGAACAAGTTTTAAATGATTTTTTGGAAGAATTAGATGAAAATTTAAATTTTGATTCTTTAAATATTGACAATTGGTTTAAAGACATTAGAAAAACTAAGGTTAATAATGAATTCAAATATAGCTTAAAAGAGTCTTCATTTAGAGCTATATTTAAAAAATTAAAACTAATAATAAAAATGTACTTTCAAAGTAAATATAAAGTTTTAAAATTTTATGTTCGTCAAGCAAAAAAAATTCCCGGTAAGTTAACTAAAGTTAGTAATTTATGATGGATTTAAATGTACTATATTGTTTTGATTCTGGATACAACACACAAACAGTTGTTTCAATTAATTCAATATTACACAAGATAGATGATATTAAATTAAACGTTTATATTATTCATAAAAATCCTGAAACTTTTACAAATTATAAATTAGAACTTATAAATAATCCAAAGATAGGAAGGGTTGAAGTATATAAATTTAATAGAGATATAAGTAATTATCCAAACCTTGCAAATAAACACGTATCTGAAGCAACTTATTACAGATTATTTATTAGTGAATATTTACCAAAAGATATAGATAGAATTATATATTTAGATTCTGATGTTTTTTGTTTAAATAATCCAACTGAATTAATTGATGAAACGTTTAATAAAATGAATAAAGATGGTTTTTATATTTCAGTTTCAACCGAGATTATAAAAGAAAACAAAGACCATGATTTATTTGTAAATCTTGAACTGGAACAAGATAATTATTTCAATGCGGGTGTAATGTTGATTGATTATCAACGATGGCTTTCGTTTACAAAAGTAAATGAATTTATAAGCTTGGTTGAAAAATATAAAAACAATATAATATTTTGGGATCAAGATATTTTAAATAAAAAGTTTGATGGAAAATATTATGAATTGCCAGAAAAATTAAATTTTCGAAAAATAAATGAAAATAAACTTGAAGAAATAAAACAAAATAATTATTTCATTCATTATGTAGGCAATCACAAGCCTTGGACGATTGAAGGAGGCTGTGAGGAAAGCTCAATTATATATTTTGAATATTTTAAAAAAGTATTTAACAAGAAATATCATTTTGAAATTAAGAAAAATAAAATAAATTCACTTTACGCTTTATTGAAGAATTTATTTAGTTTTAAATTTTTAAATTCCCAACATCCTTTTAGCTATATTAAAGAATCTTTAAAAACAATAATATTTTAGTTATTCTATATCTAGCAAGTCTTCAATTTTCAATGTTCCGAGATTGGTCTCATTTTCATTGACATAGGTATTTGCCAGATGATATACCCTACAATTTTTATCAATCTTATTATTTTCCAGCTTTATTATGGTATTTTCATACCAGTTTAAATCAGGATGAGCTAGTCCATAAGCATTTGCTTCCATTACACTATCAATTCTTTTGTGTTGCCAGTCATAGATTAAATATTGAAGATTTTTACTCCATGAGAGTTTTAAGAATTTTAATAAGCGGCTATTTTTTCTTTTATATCCATGAATAATTTTTAAGTCGTAAAAATCTGATTCAACCCATTTATTAAATTCAGATTTATCATAAATCCAAAAAGCCGTATAAGGAGTTCTATTGTTTATAACAAATTTTTTGTCATCTAAATCAATTGTTTTATTTATTTTTTGAGTAATGTCAGAAAGGTACTCTACTTTATTTTTAACCTCAATCCTTAAAAATCCAAGATTTAAATTATTCTCTATGCATAAATCTTTATTAGATAGCCAGTATTTAATTGCATTTAAAGGGATGAGTATGTCATCTTCAAGATAAATAAAGATATCATAGTTTTCTTTTTGTTTAGCGATAAGTTTTCTTGCTGTAAATGTAAGCCTATATTTCCATCCTTTATACAAAAAATATTTTCTTAGGTTGTGTTTTTTTAATACAATTGTTCCATTGTTGTATTCTTCATTCAAATAATCAATATCAAATTTTTTGTCACTATGTATAAATACATCAACATTAAATGGATACTTATTGAATTCGCTAGTTATTAATTTAAGATACTCTATTCTTTCTTTTCGAAACTTAAAAGCAATGTGTGCTACAGCATTCATTTTGTTTAATTAATATAGTTGAATAATAATACTAAATATTTTAAGTGAACAATAAATAAGAAGAATATAAAATGATTTTTATAAGTTAATATAGTATTGGCAAGATTGCATATGAGTTTAAATTACGAAAAAGTTCTTATTACTGGAATTACAGGGTTGCTGGGAAGTTGGTTAGCTGAAAAATTATTAAACGATGGAATAGATGTAACTGGAATTGCTTTAGATCACGAAAAAGATTTTTTGTTAAAATCAAAAAAACTTCTTGATAGGGTAGAAATTTCTTATTTTGATATAGCTGATGAAGAAAAAATAAGAAAACATTATACAACAAAAAATTTTGATGTTGTCATACACCTTGCTGCACAAACGCAAGTTAGAGATGCATTAGAAGACCCCATAACAACTTTTGAAAGCAATATAAAAGGAACTTGGAACTTACTAGAAAATTCTAGAAGATTTAATAGGCCAATTGTTGTTGCATCCTCTGATAAAGCTTATGGGGTTTCAGAAAAGCTTCCTTACGAGGAGTCCTTCCCGCTTAAGGGAGAGTATCCTTATGAATTTTCTAAAACTGCAACTGACATGCTTTGTGCTACCTATAGAACAACATATGATTTGCCAGTTACAGTTTTAAGATGTGGGAATATTTATGGTGGAGGAGACTTAAATTGGGACCGATTGATACCGGGGGTAGCAAGATGGTTAATCAACAAACAGCAACCAATATTGAGAACAGCAGGACAGTTTAAACGAGATTGGGTTTATGTTGAAGATGTTGTTGATTCTTATATAAAACTTGCGGATGCTTTACTTGATGAAGAAAAAGATGTTTCTTATGCTTATAATTTTTCAAGCAATGACTATTTAAGTGTTATGGATATTTATAACAAATTATGTGATGTTGTAATTGGGCAATACATAGATCCTAAAATTGAAGAAGATTCAGAATTTGAAATAGAAGATCAATATTTAAGTTCAGATAAAATCAATAAAGAGCTTGGAATTAAAGCAGACATTGGGATTGATGAAGGATTAAGTAGAACAATTCAATGGTATAAGCAAAATATAGAACTAATAAAGGAAAATTAAGAGTCAATAATGGAACTCATAAAAACATCAGAAGTATTTGAAGATATTAAGTATTTTAAAGGAAAATTTTTCCCTGATGAAAGAGGATTCTTTAAAAAACCATTTTATGGAAGTAATTTGGAAGACTATTTTAAAAACGTTAGTGAAGTTTTAGTTTCAAAATCAAAAAAAAATGTAATTAGGGGACTTCATTTTCAAACACCTCCTCATGAAGTTTCAAAAATTGTTCACTGTGTTGAGGGTAAAGTAAAAGATGTATTTTTAGATTTAAGAAAAGACAGCCCTACCTATGGAAAGCATGATTCTGTTTACCTTGATGATGATAAAAATATTACAGTTTTAATTCCAAAAGGTTTTGCCCACGGGTTTAGTGTTTTATCAGAAAATGCAACAGTAGTTTATTTGCAATCTGGAGATTTTAATGAAGCATCTGATTCTGGAATATACTGTCTTGACCTAGGTATAGACTGGGAAGTAGAAATTCCAGTTTTATCTGAAAAAGATCAAAATTTAGTAAAATTTTCAGAATATGAGTCGCCCTGGTAATTTAAGTGGGAAATAGTTTAATCATCACAGGAGGCACAGGTTTTATTGGTTCAAGCTTTGTAAGGAAAATTACTAAACAAAAATCAAATGACAAAATAATTCTTGTTGGTAAGGAAAATAAAAGAATAGGTAGTAATCTTGAACAAATTAATATTGATCAATTAGGATATCAATTAGGGAAAATAAAAAATAATAAAGTTTCAGTTTTTCATTTTGCTACATTTTATAGTAAAAAAAACGAAGATAAAGAAAGTATTTTTGAGGCCAATATTAATTTTGGTACATCTTTATTAGATATCTTAGATAAAACAAAAGTAAAAAAATTTCTATATACAAATACAATGTTTGCATTTAATCAGCTTGAAAGGCAACATTACTATACAGAAACAAAAATAGAATTTTCGAATATATTAAATGAATATTTTGAAAATTCAGAAAGCTTGTACTCGGAAGTGTTCTTAGATAATACTTTTGGAATTGAAGATAAAAGAAATAAGATCGTTTCACAAATAGTCTCATCTATATTGAGAAATGATGATAATCCAGTTTTAGATAAAGAAATTTATATAAATTTATCATATGTAGAAGACGTATTAAATTGTTTTATTAAAGAATATGAAAATAATGAGAATGGAAAAACTAGGATTACATCAAAGCTAGATGTTAAATTATATTCATTGTATAAATTTCTTCAAAAATATCATCAAGAAGGTCTTATTGATAGAAATATCTTAGAAATTAGAGACAGTGAACACTTATTAAATAGAGAGTTGCCTTCTTTAAACGAGCATTTTATTGAAACCGATATATTTGAAAATCTAACAAAAGTCATGGATAAGGCATCTTAATTATGCAAAGAATAAAAATATATGATAAATATTTGAGTGAAAGAAAACCTCCTGTAAATTTAAAAAAATCGGATTTAAGCTTATTCTCACATGAATTTAATAAAGAAATACCTGAATCACATGTGCTAATTCAAAAAAATATATATGTAATTAATGATTCCTTAATTTCATTAAAAAAATTAAAATTTTATTCCTCTTATATATATTTTTATTCACCTGGCTATAAAAAAATTATTAAAGATGTATTAAGGAATTTTTTAAGAAGTAAATCAGGTGTTGAGGAAATTGAAAAGGGAATATGGATTTCTGATAACAAAAGTGCAGTTTATTTTCACTGGCTTTGTGATGCTTTAGGTAAATATTATTTGATTCCCAATAAGTTTCTAGATGCAATTGTATTAATACCTAAGAAGTATGAAATTTCATGGATTATTGAATTTTTAGAGTCTCTAAGTATTGAATATAAAATTTTAGAGGAAGGTAAGAGATATAAAATTAAAAAAATGATACTGCCAAGCTATCCAGCCCCATCTGGAAATTTTAATAATAAAAATATAAACGATGTTTCAAGAAATATAATTAAAAGCTGCCAAAAAAATAAACCACCTATCGGTGTAGACGTTAAAAGAATATGGATTAGTAGAGAATCAGCCAGGAGGAAAGTTACAAATAAAAAAACAATAGAACCTATATTAAAGAAACATAATTTTCAAAATTATGTTTTAGAAGATTTGAGCTTATCAGAAAAGGTTGAGTTATTTCAATCAGCCGAAATAATTGCAGCATCACATGGTTCTGGTTTGACTAATATGATTTTTATGAAAGAAGGCACCAATCTTATAGACATAAGAGATCCAAAAGATAATATTAAAAATGCTTTCTTCTCTCTTGCTTCAGAATTTAATTTAAATTATTTTTACATGGAAAGAGAAGAAACAAATGACGGAACAATTATTATTAATCCTGAAAAATTAGACCATATTATATCATCTATTTGCAATGATTAACTTCATAAGGGGAAAAATAAAAAAAGAATTCTTTTTAATATACCTCTTTGTTACCTTCTTCTGTGTTCTATATTATTATTTAATTTTTGTTATGAAAATTATTGTTCCAGACTATTACCTTTGTGTAGAAGTTGTAGATCAAAAGTTAAAATTTTTAAATAAGGTCTATGAAATTTTCTATCCTTTAAGTTGTGATCAGAAAAATTATTTTTTAGGTTTTGAAAATTTTAATAATATCATTACAACAGAAAACTATCCATATCAAACTAGATCTCTTTATGTATTATTTGTATTTATAACCAGTTTGATATTAAAAGGGTTTAACTCCCTTTTCAATTTAGAACTTAACTTGTTACTAAATATTACAAATTTAATTTGTCAGATTTTTCTTATTACTTGTTCCATTTACCTTATAGACAAAATGCTTAAAAAATATTACACATATGATAAAAAGACATTATTTTTAATAACAGGCTTGGTTACTGTTAGCCCTCTTCATAAATGGGGAATATTTACACCTTCACACCAACTTCTCACATTAACAGTTTTAATTCTTGGTGTTTACATACTAGAGAACTATAGAGATTACAAAATCATTAATATTTCAGCGTATATGGGTATATTGTACATGGGACATAGGTCTTTTTTATTGGTATATTTAATTTTTCTACTCATGAAGTATTTTTTTCAAAAAGAAAGAGAAATAAGTAAATATATAAAATCTTTACTAGTATTTTTTGTTCCTAGCATCATTTTTTATATTTATATTAGACTTCTGGGCTATTATCCTTACGATGCAGCGACAGAATATTGGGGACAGTTTATTTGGGTACTTTACTTCCTAGCAGGCAAAGTAAAGAGCGTTGGGGAATGGTACTGTCAGACCATTCCAGAAAACTTTTCGTGCTACTTCAGAGATTCTTTAAATACGATTAAATATCTACTCACCCCATTGATATTTATCATACTTAAGCAAATTTTTGACAAATTTCTTTATAAAAAAAATCAAAATAATTTAGTTTTTTATACAATTATTTTTTCATTTGTTATGTTTGCATTTTATTCTTTAATTGGATGGTATCCTCCACTGAGGTTCAATCTTTATAGTATTGGGAATTGCTTAGTATTTATATCTTGTATTCAAGTGATAGAGAATACTAAATTATATGAGAAAATATTGTATTCGGGGAGTATATTTTTATATTTTGTCAATTTAAATCATTGGAATTATCCCGAAGTCGTTATGTTTAACAGGAGTATATACATAATTGTTTTTATGATGGTTAGTTATTTCTTAGTAAGTTTTATGAATAATAAAGAAATTATTGAAAAAAATAAATCCTAAGGATTAATTAATTGCATTTATACTAAACATGTGAATATAAGTTTATTAATTCTTGCATACAATGAAAAAGAATTTATCAATGATGTTATTGACAAGTATAAAGATAGTTTCAAGGAAATAATTGTAGTTAATGACAATAGTAGCGACGGAACTAAGGAAATTGTCCAAGAGCTAATAAAAGAAAATAGCCAAATAAAATTAATTGATAACAAAAAAAACCAAGGAGCAGGCAGGTCTTTTTTTAATGGAGTAGATTACTTTCTTAAGTCTGATAGTTATTATTTAATCAAGATTGATGGAGATGATCAATTTCTTAAAGAAGATGTAGCATTTCTTCTTGATAGAATCCAAAATGAACATTTTGATTTTATAAAATGTGATAGGTTTTGGATTGATGGAATAGTAGGAAAAATACCAAATGTAAGATATTTTGGAAATGCATTTGCTTCTTTTTTAATTAAATTCACGACAGGAAATTGGTTAGTGAATGATCCTTTAAATGGTTTATTTGTTTTATCAAAAAAAGCAGTAAATAATTTAACTTTACCGAAACTTTTCAACAGGTATGGATATCCTTTTTACTTAGTTGCAGAAATTATAAAGAACTCAATTACTTCTGATCTGAAAATAGGACAATATAAAAATAAGGTTAAGTATGAAAAAGAGTCAAGTAGTTTGAACGCTTTTACAATGTTTTTCAAACTAACTTGGTATACCTTAAAAAACTACTATTTAAAAATAATTTTAAAATTAAGAATATCAGAATTGCAAACATCAGCAATACTTGATATTTTTGGTCAGATTTTTTTAATAGCTTCTATATATTCAATAAGTAGATTTATTGGGATAAGATATTTTGATTTAATTGGTGGCTCCCAAGCTATTTGGTTTTTAGTTTTCTTAATTTTATTTATAATTTTCACAATAATGGTAACCCTCTCTCAAAAAATTGAGAGCTCAATATCTAAAGGAAAGTTTGTAAAATTAAATTGAAAAATAAGTCAATAAATATTTCATTTTTCGTATTTCTTTTTTTGTTTCTATTATTTTTAAAAATTGATTTTAGATTTGCAGAAGAAATTTATTGCTGTGGTGATGATCATGATTATTTTCTTCATGCTGAGACAATAGGAATAGATTTTGATTTAGATTATTCAAATCAATTAAAAGGAATAGAAGACCGCAGATTTAATAAAAATGATAAAATTGCACCTTTAGGTTTTATTGGGTCAGGCATATTGTCAGCTCCATTTTTAGCCATCGGTAATGCACTTGACTTTGTCTATGAAAAAACAATAAATAAAGAAAATAACTTGTTAAATTATAAAATTCTTTTCTATTCAATGTCACCCGTGTTTTATTTATTTTTATCTTTTAAACTAATTGTTTCTTCCTTTGATAAATTAAATATTTCTTATAAGAAAAGAGATGTTTTAATTCTTCTTTCAGGGTCGGGTGTTATTTATTATGCATTTGAACGTTTTAGTATGACACATGTGTATGAGGTGTTTGTTGGTATATTGATATTTTATTTTTGTACAAGATTTTATACTTCAGATAAAGAAGAAAATTATTATGCTTTTCTAATTCCTATTTCAATATTATTAGGAATATTAGTAAGATGGGTTAATTATTATTTTCTGGTTATTCCAATTATTTTCAAATATTTATTTAATAGCAAGATAGGTAACAAAAATTTGTTAAGAAATAATTCCTACTTTCTTTCAAGTATTTTCTTTTCTTTATTTACATTTTTAACACACACAAAAGCACTTTATGGAAAATTTACCATTGATCCACGATATGTTTATAACAGTAACTTATCGACATCAAGCTTAAATACCTTGGGAAGTGATCCAAGTAGTAATATTTTTTATGACTACCTTAATAATTTAAAAATTATCTTCTTTTCACAGGAATTCGGAGCAATTTATTTTTCTCCAATTATTTCTTTCACTTTTCTTTTACTGGTAATTCGCATGGTTCAAAAAAAGGAATACTTAAATAGTGGTTTGATTATCGTTCTTCTTTCATATCTACAAGTCTTTTCTATCTACTATATTTGGCAGTCTTCGGGGTCAGGATACGGATTAAGATACTTATATAGTTTGGTTCCAATTTCTATATTTGCTTATTATGCGATTAAAGATAATCAAAAGAATTCCTATATTCACAATTTGGCTTTAGTAGTTTCAGTATTTGCTATTTTTTCGGTCTTATTTTTTGAAACAACAGAAGGAACTCAATTATCTTTGGAGGGTATATTGAACTCTTGGGGTCATTTATCAAGGTATGCTGAAAGATACTATCTAACTGGATTATTAGAGTCTTTCATAACTTTTGATGCATATTTAAAGATTTTTACTACAAGTTTTCTTGGTGCTATCTTTTTTAAGATTCTAATTTTAATATTTGGGATTCCAGCTTTAAATGAATTACTACTTAACTTAGGATTACCTGTAGCAAATGATGACTTTCAAAATTATCTTGTTGAATTAAGTGTTATAGGAGTAGACAAATTTGTTACTATAGTTTTTTTAGCTATATTCTTATTCAGTTTTTTTTACAAAAAAGTTTAACAAAACTAATAAGAGATAGTCTGTAACTCTTCCAACAAGACTTATTGCCAATATTTCACTAGTTTTATAAATATATAATTTTTGTAAAGAAATTAAAATTAATTCAGTTATTCCAATATTT
>MDSZ01084802.1_pt1 | contig 21124 bp, 19 predicted proteins | sample 811201 | NCBI WGS metagenome assembly MDSZ01 (sample SAMN05326647, study PRJNA326480) | marine metagenome | isolation source: seawater | place: Indian Ocean: North | collected 2010 | reverse complement strand
GGGCCATAGCTCAGCTGGTAGAGCACCTGCATGGCATGCAGGGGGTCAGCGGTTCGAGTCCGCTTGGCTCCATCATGATTTTTGCTATTTATACTAATTAATTTGACTAATTATTCATAACAAAACGATACGTTTTAACGGGTTAAAATATGGTAAAAATATTACTACTTTGCAATCATCTCTGCTAAAAATAACAGTTAAAAATCTATCTTTATTAATAAGTGAATATCTTAGAAATGTTCATATTTCATTTTATTTTTAAAAAATTATATTTAAAAAAAATTTTATAAGTTAAACAATAAAAAATTTATTTTAGTATTAATAGCTTCAATAGTATATTATTAATTAAAAAGAAATTGTTTTACTATAAATCAGTTAATAAATGCTACTTAAGCGAAAAAAAAGAAAATACAATATACCTTGGAAAATTAAATCTTTAATCTTTAGTTGCATTGATTATCTAAATGTTCCAAAACTACTTTATTTATTGCAAAAATATGTAACTAAGCGCTCACGAATAAATTCATTAGCTGAATCTCTAGATTGGCAAATGCATGAGGATGAACTAAAAAAATACAAAGCTACAAATATACTTTTTGAGTTTGGTGCAGGAAAATCTTTAATCCAAAACCTATATCTAAGTAATTTGGTCAAGCAGCAAATTGTAGTTGATTTATATCCAATGATTGACTTTAAATTGGTTGATTCTGGACGTGAAAACCTCTTGCAAATATATAAATTAAGGTCAAAAGCTCGAATTAAAAATCTAAAGGATTTAGAGAATTATGGTATTTACTACATGGCTCCATATAATGCCAAATCAATTCATTTGGCTGATAAATCTATAGACGCTTGCATTTCTACTAATACTCTCGAGCATATCCCTAAGGCCGATATTATTTTAATTTTCACTGAACTATATAGAAAAATAAAAGATCAAGGAATAATTTCTTTGATAATAGATTATTCGGATCATTATGCTCATACAGATAATAATATTTCATTGCTAAATTACCTGAAATTTACTAATCACGAATGGAAAAGATATAACCATAAGAGTCATTATCAAAATCGTTTAAGACATTCTGAATATATTAATATTTTTGAAAATATAGGATTTAGTCTTATTAAAGAAGAATTAGTTTATGCCGAGAAAAATATTCCATCGCATATATTAGATTCTTTTAAAGAGAGAAATCCAACTTGGAAAGCTACTTCTGCCCACATTATTTTAAAGAAGGCAATATAAATTATATTTTCAGAATTTTTGTATTCTTTAATTTAAAAATAATTTTTATATTCCAACAAAATAATGGAAGAGGTTAATTCTTACTAAGCTTTTTTAGAGTTAATTACATAAAAGAAATTCTTCTATTAATGATATTGTATATTTTTTCTTTTGTATTTAATATTGAGATGTTTATATATATTTTTTCTTCAAACAGAGAACTTATATTTAACAAATAAATTAATTTTTTTTAATAAAATTGATTTAAATATAAATTATTAACTATTTAAATTATGAATTCAAAATTCTTAAAAATTATTATCTTATCAACAATTTTACCCTTTTTTGGAATTATTCAAGTTTCTAAAGCCTTAAATTATTCAAATAATATTGACAGTCATATTGAAATAAAAACCCTTTTAGCAAAAGAAGGAAGCAAATCGAGTGGAAGTAAATCGAGTGGAAGTAAATCTAATAAAAGCAAATCGAGTGGAAGTAAATCTAATAAAAGCAAATCGAGTGGGAGTAAATCTAATAAAAGCAAATCGAGTGGAAGTAAGTCTAATAAAAGCAAATTTAGTAAAATAAAACAAAATAAATTTTTCGATACAAAAGCAGAAAATAAATTGAGTAAAGTTAAAAGTAATAATAAAAAAATGAAAGAATCTGCTAAAGAAAGATACAAAAAATGGAAAGAAACTAAAAAAAATAAACAAAAATAAAACTCTAATGTTGATTTGAATTAAAATAAATTTATCTAAATTGTTTAATTTTTAAAATATACTTTTTTACTAGTCAAATACCAAAAAATTAAATTTTTTATTATTAAAATTTTGTTATTTCTAAATAAGTTTTTTTTGATAATGTCTCAAGTAGTAGTTGTTGCTTTACTATAATTATTTTCAATATGAAAAATTTAAATCATTTCTAGAATCGACAATTTAAATATAAAATAAAATTTGTTAATTACTAATTTTATACCTCAAGAAAATAATTTCTTAAAATATTTTTATAGACTTTTTATGATAATAATATAATTTTTGATTACATTAATAAAAAACATTCAATAAGGCAAGCATAAATAATCTGCTTAAATCTTTGTATAATATTACTTATACATAGATTTAATAAAAAAGGGTGCGGATTCAAAGCTGAAATTAAAAAGTATGCATTACCTTTGATTATTTTCTAACTAGCTTTAAATTATTTTGATTATTAAAAACAACTCTTTTAAATTATTTCTTCCTTTTTTTATATGCTTTATTTTGGGATTTACTTTAAGACCATTAATAAATAAAGTAATTCGGAAAATATATATAGAAACAGAAACTATTTTTAATAAAGCAAAAACAAAATATAAATTTATTTACTCAACAAATAAAAAATCTTGCAAGATTCAATTGATTAATAAAGTGCCTTTAGGTTCTATAGCAGTTGTTGGTCATGCTTTTGGATCACATGATGGCTCTGAAAAAAGAAACAATATTTCATTCTCTCCTAAACTTGATAGATTTTTTAAAGAAAATAAAAATTCACTAAATATAGTTATTTTCTCAGGAGATATTTTAAAAGAACCAAGTTTTATAAAATGGAATAATTTTTTTAAAAATTTTAATTCAGAGACTTCAATTTATATAGCACCTGGTAATCATGATGTTGGTAAATATGAAGATTCAAGTTTAAGAGATGTTTTTAATATTGTTACCAATAAATTGAAGATCCCAAATAAATATCCTTTTTATTTTTTAAATAAAAAATCACTTTATATAATTGATGACAGTAACAAGAAAGAAAGTAATATAGAAGAATTTAAATCTATTATCTTAACCCAAAAAGGATTAGATAATATTTTTATAATTAGACATCATGTTTTACCTTATTCTCTAAAAAAATATGGAAATAGTTCTGGTATAAGCCCACATTTAAATGATAAATATTTTACAAATATTGATTTTAAAGATTCAACAAAAAATCTTACATTTATTTATGGTGATGGTGGAGCCTTCCCTTACCAAGAGAGAATTTCTTGTTTTAATATTGGAGAAACAAAACATATTGTAAATGGTATTGGTGATCAACCTGGAGATACAATATTAATTATTAATGATGATAAGATATATAGAAAAGAAATTTGATTGAATACCTTTTTAATTAATTAAAAAAAATGTAGTTGGTTTAAAAGTTTTTAGCTTTTAATTTTTTATTGGGATTTTTGTATTTTATAGAAGTTAAAATGTTAGTCAGTCATAAATTTTTTGGATTTATATTTATAAAATATTTATAATCATTTTTAGTTAAAATTAAAAAAAGTTTTTTTAAAGATTAAACTTTAATAAAAAATAGTAAAGTAATTTTTTAATATTAACACTTTTTGTAGAAGTTATATAAATGGATAAGAAATGATTTATTTAAATAAATTCTAAGCAAGTATCCCTAAGGATTTTATCGCAAATTAGTAATACAAAAATAAGAAGAAAAGTTAAAAAATATCTTTAAAGAGCAGTAGAACTTAAATTAGAAATTAATTTAAAAATAATTTCTAAAGGATTTAGATGCCTACGAAAATAAAATAAGAAGATTAATCAATTACACAGATAGCACAATTTGGCTGATGTGGAAAATGTTCAAATCTAAGATTAGAAATACCAAAAACCTCATCAAGAGCTTGAGTTTCTCCAGGCCAACTTGAGCAGCTAAACTCATCAAAGACCAAAATAGATCCTTTAAAAAGTCGGGGCTTTATTGCTTTTAGCACATCATATGTTGGTTTGTATACATCCATATCAAAAATTGCTAAACCTATCGCAATGGATGGATTTTCTTTAAGCCATGCATTAATTGTTAAAGAAGCATCTCCTTTAACTAAAAAGGTTTTCTTTATATGGTTTAGAGGACTGCAAGATTCAATAATTTCTAAAATATTTGACAATTCTTTTTCATATCCTTGGTCTGTTGCATAATCTCCTTTTTTATGACCAATTCCATCTTCTTCTTCAACATCTATGAATCCCTGAAATGTATCAAATCCAAATATTCTTCTTTGATGATTATATGGTTCATAAATTCCCCTTAGATTAGATAAAATTGTAAGAACCCCACCCCATTGAACTCCAAATTCACAAATTATTCCTGGCTTACCGACCAACTTTTTGTAGATCCAGTCATAATACAAAATTCTGCTCATAGATTGTCTTCTTAACGTAACAAGCGAATGTTGGTTCCAATCGCTCCCAAGACGAGGTATAAGTTCAATATGTCTTTGCCTTAATTCATCAACATTTCTTATTTCTTTATCCGTTCTTATAAATTGTTCTCCACGGTTATTCTGAACAATTTCTTTACTAATGTTTTTATTGGAATTACCTTCCATATTTTAGATTCAATATCTCATAGAATATCACATAGATAATTAGATTCCTCTTAAATATTGAAATTATTTGTTTAGGAGTTCTTTACTCTTAATGAAAAAGTTAATTTAATAATATTCATAAAAATCAAATAATAAGGTTTGCTATATAAAAGTCCTTGTAAAAATTTCTTAAAAAGTATTGCTTAAATAAGTTAATAGAAACTTTCCCAACTTGTAGGATCACCCTTTTTGATATCTTTTTTAAGTCTTTTCCCTATTATTTCATCTTCAAATTTGGGTAATAAGCCTTTACCTGGTCTGATTCTTTTTAAATCATTTTTTGTTATCAATTCACCAGCTTTTTTATTTTTAATAAAATAAATTGATCTTCTGTGATTTTTACTTTTAGACTCTATTTCATCTCTTACGAAACCTTCTTTACCTAATGAGAGCCAAGCTGTTTTAGTATTTTCTTTAAGTTCAACTAGTTCATTTGGTTCTATTGAGAATGCAGAATCTGGACCTTTGTCAGCACGACTTAAAGTAAAATGTTTCTCAATAACGGATGCACCTAAAGCGATTGAGGCAGTAGCAACCGTCGTTCCTAATGTATGATCAGATAAACCAGTAACCACATTAAATCTATTTTCAATATTGCCAATTTGCCTTAAGTTCGATTTTTCAGGTGGTGCAGGATAACTACTAATGCAGTGAAGAAGAATTATTTTATGATTATTTTCTGAATGCATTGTGTGAATGGCTTCTTCTATTTCTTCTTCTGAAGACATACCAGTTGAAAATATCACAGGTTTTTGTTTTTTCGCAATGTACCTTATCAAAGGAAGATCAACTAATTCAAAAGAGGCAACTTTATATGCTGGAGTATTTAATTCTTCAAGCAAATCTACTGCAGTTTCATCAAAAGGTGTAGAAAATATAGTGATTCCTAATCTCTCTGCATATTCAAACAATTCTTTGTGCCATTCATAAGGTGTTTCAGCCCACTTATATAAATCAAATAGTTTATATCCGTCCCATAAACCTCCTTTTATTAGAAATTCATCTTTGTCAGAATCAATTGTCATTGTATCTGCTGTATAAGTCTGCATTTTTATTGCATCAGCACCACATTCATAAGCTTTTTTAATCGTTTCAAAAGCTTTTTCTATTGATCCATTATGATTGGCAGACATTTCTGCAATTATGTAAGGGGGATAATTTTTACCTATATGCCTATCTTTAATTTTTAATTCTTTTGCCATTTTTTTTAAAAAATTCTTTGAAGAAGTAAATCAAGATTATCTAAAGATTTGATTGTGTATTTCGCTTCAAAACTTTTTGAAAGAACTATGTGGGAATAATTACCTTTTTTGATTCTAATAGTTTTAGCGTTTACTTTATTTAATGAAACGAAGTCTTTGTTTGGATTGTCTCCAATATAAACTAGATCTTCCCAATTACAATTCTCTATAGATTTAATTTTCTCAAAACAATATAATGATGGTTTAGAATTTTTTTTTCCATACCTATGAGTAATAAATATTTTCTTAAAGTATTTCTCTATCTTCAGATATTTTACTTTACGAGCTTGAACAATTTTGTTCCCATCTGTAACTAAATATTTTGGGTGTTTTTTATTTAATTTTAGGAATAATTCTGCATCAGGTGATAAATTAATATTTGGAGTATGAAATCTATATATATTTATACATTTTGCGATGAGTTTTTTATTAAATCTTTTTCTAATTAATAGAAATTTATCAAATAATTTATTTCTCCCTTCACTTTCTAATATATTAATTAATTCATTATAAATTGATTCTTCATTTTCTTGTAATATTTCTTTTAGGTATTTTGCGACTGATTTCATTCCTCCTTTAACGAATTTCATCTCTTCGTATAATGTATCGTCTAAATCAAATACAATTATCATAAATTTAAATAAATATCTTTCTCAATTCTTATTTTTCTTTTTTCAAATTTTGATTTATGGAAATGATAATCATCTAAATTTTCACCTTGTGTTTCAATAATTGACCAATATAAACTATCTAAACCTGATCTTATTGATGTTAAAGAAGCTCCACCAATTCTGGCATTACATTCAATAATAAATAACTTACCTTCATGCAATATAGCTTGTAATACTACCGGACCATTTAATCTCAAAGTCTCTAAAACCTTAATGGCTTCATCTTCTATCCTTGGTTCCTGGAAAGTTGTAGAAACTTTTGATTCACCATTGATAACTATATCTCTTCTTCTTAAAATAATTCCTTTAACTTTATGAGAATTATTTAGCCAAGCGTCAATACTTATTTCTTCGCCTGTTATATAAGGTTGAAAGATGGGATTTCTTAGCATTTTTCCATGATTAATTGCTTCTTCTTTTGATAAATTTAATCCCAACAATTTGGCGCCTGCTCCAAATCTTTCTTTGACGACGTATTTTGATGTATCGATTGAGTTTATATCTTCGGAACTATTTATAAAATTGAATTTTTTAGAAAAACCAAATTTATAAAACTTTAATTTGTCTAAGCAAATATTTACAACTTCAGGACTAGAAACTATTACTTTTATACCATTTTTATCAAAATTTGCTTTATTATCAGCCCAAAATTGGAGTTCACCATCTCTTGTTGGGATTACAATATTTATATTATTTTTAATTAATTTACTTTTTATTAATTCTAAGTTTTGATCAATAGTTTTAGGCAATTCCAAAAAATTTTCTGAAAGCAATTTTGCTATACAGTTTTTATCTGAATCACCACTAATAACTTTTCCTTTATCGCTATATTTTTTTAAAGCATTATAAATTGCATCTATTAGAGGCATTTTTTTTCCAGCACTAGTTACTAAGACTGTGGGTGATTTTTTGAATTTTTTTTTATATTTCTGATCTTTCTTTTCAAAATCTATGATTAATGGAATTGCCTTTTCTAAATTATATTCTGGGGACCAATTAAGTTCTTTTTTCAACAAAGTTATATCTGCTTGAGAGGCTTCAAAGTCTATCTCTGCTTCATTTCTTATGATTTTCATCTCTGGAAAATATTTTTCGAGTATTTTCAAAATTTCATTTACTTTTCTTGCTTTACCCGTACCAAGATTTATAACTCCACTGAAGTTTGTTGTTGTTGCCAACTTTAGTAAACCTTTTGCAGAATCAGCTGCATAAATATAGTCAAAAATTCCTTCCGCCCTATAAACATTAATAGGTTTCTTATGAATTAAATCCCTAATCCATCTTGAAATTATATCTCTTGAATTACAACCATAACCTCTATAAATTCTAGCTGATATAGTTTGATATTTTTTGTTTTTAAAATGATTAATAAATCTCAAATCAATTTCGTGACTTAATTTTGCCACTCCCGTAAGATTTCTTGGATAAATAGGATCAGATTCTTTTAGTGATTTTGGATAATCCTGTGGTTCTTTAAATTGATATAGTTTTGGGTCATATATTAGATAACTTGAAGCAAAAATTATTTTCTTTATTGATTCTAAGTCTTTTATTAAAGTTAATAAATGATGGGATAAATTTATATTATTTTTAAAATTCTCATCCCAGAATTCATATGTTTCTTCACTTCTCTCAAAGCTAGCAGCAAGATGAAAATAAATTTCTGGGGAAAACTCCTCAATCTCTTCTTTTGTTATTTCATTTAAATCTCCTTGTCTATATTTTATTTTGTTTTTAAACTCTTCTGGACAAGGTTTGAGATCTCCAACTAATACATTTGCTTCTTCATTTAAAAGTAAGTTAATTAATTCTTTACCAATTACACCTGAGCCTCCACTTACAAATACTTTTTTATTTTTCATCATTTTTCAAACACGCATGAATTAGTGAATCTACTTCTTTATTATCTATCATTACATGTGATTTCATTCTACCTTCTAGCTTAAATTTATTATTTTCAAGAATTGAAATATGAAGAGGTCTAATATCATATGTTTCTGTATAAATTCGATTAAAATTTAAATCATTAAAGGCAATATTTTGTATTAAATAAATAAATTCTGTAAAAATTGTCTTGTATAGAAACTTTTTATCAGCGATTTGGTCAGAAACGAGAAAAGATATTTCTGCTCTTTTATCATCCCAAGATATATTTACAAATCCTCCATAACCTATTGTTTGCTTGTCCTTTCTTATACTTAATAAAATTTGCTTTGGGTTGGATGAATGCATAGTACTCCAAACATAATTCCTAAAATATTCTTCTTGAGTTTTCTTAGAAATTATTTCTTTCTGCCTTAGAATTTTAGTCTGTTTATTCCGCCAAGATCTTATTAGCTCTATATCATTTTTTTTAATTGATCTCAAACTTATAGTCTTAAATGAGAAATCTTTTTTACCATTTAAAACTTTATAGTTATCTGGAATTTTGTAATTCATCTTGAAGACTTAAGAATATAAATATTATGGGTTTTCATGCATATCTATTATAGTTGATTAATGTAAGCAAAATTTTCTAAAACTTTATAGGATAAATTTTATTTCTTAAAATTAATATTATTTAAATCCAGAAATTATTTACATTAATTTTGACAACTCATAATGGAGCTGCTAATAAATGATGATAAGATTAATTAAAAAATTAATAATAAATTAATGGTTCAACTTATATATAATTTAGTAAATAAAATTAAGAAATATTCAGACAAGTATTTTTTTAATTTAACTAATTACAAAGAGTTAGTTTTAGAAAATAGGGATGATCTTCTAGAGGATTTGTTCATCAAAGCTAGACAACATTTTTTAGTAATAGAAAATTATTTATATACAAATTCTCCATCCTATAAATTTTTTTCCAAAATTGAAAATCATAAAGATACCTTTTTAGAATTATATAAAAAATCCTTCAAAATTAAAGGGTCCCAAGTCTCAGGGGGGCAAGGCATTATTGGGTTACTTTTTATCTCCTATATTTCTTCCTTATTAAAAATTAACCATATTTATGAATTTGGCTCTTTTAACTTTTTTCTCACAAAAACTCTCGATGATGTTTTGCCGAAAGATATTAAAATAGATACTTATGATGTTATTCAAAGAGATCCAATTTTTAGTTTAAGTAGAAGAGTTCATATAAATCTCGGAGATCCCTTAGAAGATTTTAAACAACACTTTAATACTGATTTAACAGATTCACTATTTATCCTTGATGATAGGGTAAACCATCAAGAAAGATTTAATGCACTAATTAAACTTGGAGCAAAAAAAATAATCTTTATCGATGATTTACTTTCATTTGGAAAATTAAATTTTTTATCAAATAATCCATACCCTTCTATTTCTATGAGCTTAAAAAATCTTAAAAAAGATTTATTAATTCTTCCAATTCCTGCATTTACATTCGCAGGTATTTTAAGAGATACTGATTCAGTTTACATTGAAATAATTTAGTTAAGTAAACCTTTCAAATAAATCTATTTGTTCTCGTATTTCGTTCCTTCCAAGATAATAATCATATGTAATGAATGGGTAAGAGCCAAAATCAATATGATGAATACGATCATATCTTCTTCTCTTAGATAATATTTTTTTTGATGTGTATGTTTCAATTATCAATCCTGAGCCATATACTGGGCTCGTTATTTGAACAGGCCTATAAAATTCTTTTTGTACAATGAAAAATCTTCCAGCATTCCTAGACTTAGCAAAGTGAAGAGGCAACCTAAACTTTATATCAGAAAAATCAATCCCATTGAAGTAGTTTCCCCCTTTCTTTTTTTTGATAATTAGAATACAACATTCTCTAGACAAAATATAATTTCCTAAAATTGAAATTTGACTTTTATCCTCATTAATAACAATAGGGTCTATGAGGTTTGCATTTTTAACTGATTCTTTACTTTTAACATAAAGCTTTTTATCTGATTTAATTCCAACTTGATACCTTATTAAAGATTTCTCCGAAAAGTTATCTATAAGAATCCATGGAAGAAGATCATTTTTATTTTGTCTTGCATATATGGGTTTATTTGTAGGAGAAGGATAAGCTAAGTGATTATTTTCAATTTTAATAAGAGTTTTGATAACTTTACTATCAGCCTTTAAGTCAAGTCTTGAATCTAAATTATTTAAAGGTATATAATCTATCTGGCCAAATTTTGTATTAGGGTTATACCTCTCAAAAATTAAAAAAAAGTTTTTCTTTAATTTAAAAATAAAAGGGTCTGCACACCAGAAATTGTTATTTGGAGATATAGAACAAATTACTTTGCCTTTATAGAGTACTTCTAAGTAGTAGCAGTCTTTTTTAAATCTATTTATTTTGTTTAATATTTTTAATCTACTTCGAATTTTTTTGTCAAGTATATAATTAATCTCTTTTTTGTTGGTATCTAATGTTTTTACAAAATTAAAATTAATTTCTTCTAGTAATCTTTCAAATTGTTTTTTATATGGGATTAAAGTTAATAAATTAATAATATTTGCAATTTCCCATATCCGTTTTATTGAATTTGGCTTTGAATTAAGCCTAATTATTTCTATCTCATTGCAATCTTTTTTATCTTTTATTTCGAGGTACTTAGAATTTTTATTGATTTTTAAACAAAATTTATTTTTAAATTCAATAATAAGATATTCTTTTTTTGAATTACCTTTGAAAAGTAATTTTGCGAGAAATATTATAGTTATCAATAATTTATTTATTATTAATAAATATCTCCCAATATAATTACTCATAACTTAATTAATATCTTTTGATAATTCATCCTGCTTTTAGTATAAATTCTGTATCTTAATTTTAAATCAGTAAAATTATCAAAAATAAGTTTTTTTTTAAAATTCAAAATAATTTTTATTTTTTTAGAATATGTTTATTTATTTAAAAATTTGTTATTTCCTTAAAATTTTTATTAAAAAATTATCAACTTTTAAAGGCAATAGAGTAAAAATTATTCTTAAAAATAAAAATGGTAAAAAGATTAAGGCATGAAGAATAGATTCATCGAAAAATGTTAAAAATAATCTACATTCTGATGAAATTAAATTTAATCCTTTTCTTCTCAATCTTTGATTAGTAATCCTTACAAAAACTAATTCCCTATTAATATTTTTGAATTTCAATCCTTTGAGAAGCGCTCTTATCCATAAATCATAATCCTCATAAAAAGGGAAGTGTCTATATCCACCATTTAACTCAATTATTGATTTTCTCAAAAATCCTACAGTGGGATGATTAATTGGATTTCTAAAGAATATCATTCTTTTAATTGATTTATGGGTAAGGGGCATTATTTTCCTCGATGTCGATAAATTTGGATCATCTATAAATTCTCTTATATTGGAACCAACTATATCAGCATTTCCTTTAGCTAATTCTTCTACTGTTAAAAGTGCTCTATTTTTTGTATTAATGTCATCAGTATCGAATCTTAAAATTATATCTGATTTACATTTCTCTAATCCTTTTCTTAAAGCTAATCCCAAACCAACATTTTTTATTAAAGGTATTGTTTTAATAGGAATTATTTTCTTGTATTTTATTACTAGATCTCTTACTTCTTTTGTGATCTTACCATCAATTACTAATATGATATTCTTCGGCTTTAAAGTTTGTGATTTGATTGACTCAAGTGTCAAATATAATTCCTCGTACTTGGTTTTTATATATATTGAACCTAGAAAATCATAATCTGGTAGTTTAATCATAAATTAATAAGAGTTTTTAGATAATTAATCTCAAAATTTGTTGAAAAAATTTTAGAAAATATAATTCTAAAAAAGTTATAGATACTTTATAGCTAAATTTAATCCAAATAAAAATAAGATATTTTTTAATAAAATTTTACTTTATTAACTATATTTATCATAAAACTTTTTTTGATTATTATCTTTAACCCATTCTTTCCACAACAATCTTGCTTGCTTTAACATCCAAGGATAATCAATATCTATGCTGTAATCCATTTCTTGATAATAGGGTGAAAATTCATTATTAAATTTCCAACAAGCATGATTTTCTAAAATGAAATTTATATTTGTAATTGTAAAATTGCCGTCAACAAAAAAAAGATCATCGTTGTCATTACCTTTTTGGTTTAAAAACTCTTTTTTTGTAAAATTGTCTCTACTGAAAAGTTCATTATTTTTGTAAGGTATTTTGATAACAGATACTATTGAACCTTTTGGATCTTTTTCATATAATTTGCATGCATTTTGAATGTCCTCGATTTTTGTGAATGGATTTGTAGCTTGAATTATGCAAATATTATTTTGGTATTCTTCTCCCCAAATAGTTTTAATATCATTAATTATTGTTTCTGCAGTGGAAGTTTCATCCTTAGCAAACTTATTAGATCTTAAATGTTTAATTATCCTATTATTTTCAAACAAATCGGAGAGATATTGATCAGAGTCACTTGAGACTACGATAGGATATTTTTCTATTTCTAATGCCCTAATCACTGCTAGTTTTAAAAGTGAAAAATCTCCCAGCAATTCTATATTTTTATTTTTGATCCTTTTAGAACCTGATCTCGCAGGTATGTATATAATCATTCCATAATACTCTTTAATTTTTCTCCCAAGTCAATATAAAAATCTGTTGGTAAAGATAAAGATATCGGAATTGCTACATAATTAGATAAAAGATTTATTGACTTTTCATTAGAAGATTCAAAATCTATAAAATCTAAATGTTTCCAATAGTTACTACAGTGCCAATTCATAGCTACGGGAATATTTTTTGTTGATAAATTGTTTTTTTCTAGCTCAGAAATAACTTTATCGGTCTTTTTACCAGTTTTTATCATATAAGTATCAAAAGATGGCATACATCCATCATGCATTGGTCTTTGGAATCTATTAAGTTGATTTTGTAAGGATATATACCTTTTTTTGTTTTCTAATAAAATGTTCTCTAACTTGGCAAATTGTGCCAATAATACAGAAGCCTGTAGTTCTGAATACCTAAAATTAAGTGCTTTAATACTTGGCATTTCTTTCGCTCTATTAACTGATTCTTTTGCATGTCCATGATCATGGAGCTTATAAGATGAATAAATACTTTTTTTTGAACCAGAAATCAAACCTCCTTCTCCAGAAGTTAAAATTTTTCCATAATCAAAACTATAAGTACCTAATTCACCCCAGTTACCGAGCATTTTACCTTTTAGAGAGCCACCTAAAGCCTCACAATTATCTTCTATAACTGGAATTTTAAATTTATTGGCAATTTTGCAAATATTTTCTATATCACATGCTTCTCCAAGCATATGAACAGGCATAATAGCAGAAGTATTTTCATGATGCTTTTTAAGAAATTCCTCAAGTAGAGCAGAGGACATTCCCAAAGAGGAATCAAGAGGTATTGATACGGGTACGCATCCTATATCCAGAATAGCTTCAAAAGTAGCAATAAAAGTGAATGGCTGAGTTATTATATATGAACCCTTTTTTGGATTTAAAGATTGTAAGGCAATTCTTATAGCGGCAGTTCCACTACTAACTAATAAAGATTCTTCACTCCCCAAGTAATTAGCAAATAATTTTTCGGCCTCCTTGCAAGGAGAATATTTACCTTTAGGACCAGCATGTCTCATTAAGTAAGAACCATTTTTAAAAAGCTTCTTAATCTCATTAAGTTCTTCGAGACCGATTAATTCAGAACCAGGCATATTATTTTTTTCTATGTTTTAGTAAATTTTCCTTATATATTTTAAATCGCTTTTCATCCATTTGGTCATCAACCGCAAAAAATCTTGGACTTAAAGCATATGAGTTTTCTAAACCTGTTGGTCTTGGGAATGCTCTATGTGGCGTTTGACAATGATGAAAACTAACATCACCAATTTTAAATGACGGGAAAATAAACTTTTTTTCTTTTTCTTCTCTGAAATTAACTTCTGCAGAAAATGCAGGAATATTTGTTAATGAGTGATCAAACATAAATCCTCCAGATTCGGTAGGCAAATAACCTAAACCACCTGTATTTTCATCTTGCTCGTCCAAAACTATATATGCTGTAAGGGCTTTAGCATTTTTTAAACAAAATGAAACGTTATCTTGGTGGATTGGAATTATACCGCCCCCCGAATTCCGGATATGTATTTCCACTCCGGCGAGGTATACACTTTTAACTTCTAATAATTCTGCAGCAGTATTAGCTAATTCTGATGTAAGAAACTTTCTAACAGAAAGATTGGCTTCAAAAACACTTTGGCAATATTTAATTCTTTTTTTGTTATTAATAAATTCAAAATCAGAATTACTAAGAATTGAATTATCATTTCTAAAATTATCTAAAAAATTTATTACTTCTCTCCTAGTTTGATTACATAAATCCTTGTTAAAAAATTCTTGAAAATGTACAAAACCATTTTTCTTGAATTTATTTACATATTTTTTACTTTCAACTACCATGCTGTCCAACCTCCATCGACTATTAAATTGGATCCAGTTATGTATGAGCTTGAATCTGATAACAAAAAGTTCACCGGACCAATGACTTCATTAGTATTACCTATTCTACCAATATGAGTATTTTGGGATAATTTCTTATTAAATTGTTCACTTTGATTTGCTGGTGAGGGAAAAGGACCAAAAGATATTGAGTTAAACCTTATATTATACTTTTTGCAATAAACTGCGGAAAGCCATCTTGTAGCCGATTGTAGACCAGCTTTCATAGCCCCATACTCCATAGGATTTATATGATTGTAAGTATCATAATTTCTGGGGTTTGGAGAAACATTTGCATACATTGAGCTTATGTTTATGACACTACTATTTTTTTCTAGTATTGGAATCAACTTCAAAATTATGTCAATCTGGCTTCTGAAAACACCTTTATAGGAATCCGAGCTTGATTCAGGGCCATCATTGTTTCCAACCCAACAAGCATTGTTAACAATCCCTTTAAATCTTAAATTATTTTTTTCACATATATCAGAGATTTTATTTGGTAAATTATTAATTTCATTTTCAATTGACAAATCAGCTTTTAGATGAAAATTTCTCTTTGAGTTAATCTTTAATTCATCTTGTCTTACAACCGAGGCAATATAATAATTATTATTGATTCCCTCACAAAGAGCCTTACCAAAATAACCGTTAGCCCCTGTGAGAAGAATTAATTCATTAGAAATCATATTAAGACTAATCTAATTAATTTTTAATTTTAATATAATTTACATATATAAAAAATAATTAAAGTAATTTTTAAAAAATTAGAATTATGATTTAACACAACATAATAAAAATCTAATAAAAAATCACCAATTTCTTGGATCTTTAATCTTTTTGCTTAAACAATTACATAAATTTATTATCTCTTTATTTTCAATTTTTTCGCGCATATTAAAGGTATTTATAATTTCTATGAGTTCATTGATTGAGGTAACACCAATAACTATAGAATTTATCCAATCTTTATCCTTAATAAAGGAACAAGCAAAATCTAATTTTGAGTAAGTTGAGTTATTAATTAATATATGAAATGTATCTAAAATCTTCCTATCATTTTCATTTAACCATTCTGGGAGGTAATCTTTTTCACATAAAACAATACCTTGGCAAAAAATACTTCTGACTTGAAGTTTAATATCTATTTCTAGACAATTTTTAAATAAATTGCTCTTTTCAAAATCTTGATTGAAAATAGAGTAAGGAACTTGTAAAAAGTCTAAGTTTTCTAATATAGCTTCTGGAATCTCTGAATCTTCATAAATAGATGCTCCAAATGAATTTATTAAATTGTTCTTCTTGAGTTCTTTTGACCATTCAATTAAACCAATACTTTTATGGTTAATCAAAGAGCCATTGTGAATCATTAGGGAGTTTATTTTTTGTTGATTAATGTTTTTTAAGCTTTTGTATAGTTTTTTATACATTGATTCAGTTGATTTCTGAGCTTCAAATTCATTTTCTTCAAATGTTATTTTTGTATTAATTAAAAATCGATTGCTTTTATTATTTATTGCACCAATTGTGAATTCTGCATCACCATAAGATTGAGCTGTATCTAATTCTCTAATTCCTAATGAGTAGGCTTTGTCTAAAATTTGATAAGCCTCATTTGTTTTGACTTTCCCTTTTGAATTTGTTATTCCATAATTCATCCCAATTTGAGCAGTTCCTAAAACTAATTTTTTGTCCATTGTATATTTACCTTCAATGTTTAAATAATCTAATCATAATAAAATGAATTTCACAAAAATCAAAAAAACTAAAATATATGGTCAATTTTAATATATGATTTTATTATCAGATTTTTAATCTATTAAATATCTCTAGGAAAATTATATGTACTTTGGATCTAGAACAAACTTACTAATTACAGGCGGAACAGGAAGCTTTGGGAAGGCTTTCTTGAAGAAAATATTACAAAATTTTCCAGAAATTAAGCGAATTGTAGTTTTAAGTAGAGATGAACTCAAGCAATGGGAGTTACAATCAAATTTTCCTGCAGATAAGTTTCCTAGTTTAAGATTTTTTCTTGGTGATATCAGAGACAAGACAAGATTAAAGTATGCACTTGAAGATATTGATGTAGTTGTGCATGCTGCAGCATTGAAGCAAGTGCCAGCAGCAGAATACAACCCAATTGAGTTTATTAAAACAAACATCATAGGAGCTCAAAACTTGATAGAAGCTTGTATAGAGACTAATGTTAAAAAAGTTATAGCTCTAAGTACAGATAAAGCAGCCGCTCCAATTAATTTATATGGGGCGACGAAATTATGCTCAGATAAGCTATTCATAAGTGCAAATAATATCATTGGTTCAAGAAATTTAACTTTTTCAGTAGTTAGATACGGAAATGTAATGGGCTCAAGGGGTTCAGTAATCCCTTTCTTTATCAAGGAAGCAAAAAAAGGAATCATTCCTATTACTCATGAAAATATGACTAGATTTAATATTACCCTTGATGAAGGAGTTGAAATGGTCATTTCTGCGATAAAAAATTCTTTAGGAGGTGAAATATTTGTTCCTAAAATACCAAGTTATAGAATCCTAGATTTAACCGAAGCTATTGCTCCTTCTTGTGAAAAGAAAATAATTGGAATTAGACCCGGTGAAAAAATTCATGAGGAATTAATCACAAGTTCAGATAGCTATACTACTTATAGTTTGGGAGATAATTATATAATTTTCCCAAGGGATGAAATTTTTAAGAAGAGATATGAAGCTAATAAAATTAAAATAGAGAAAGTTAAACAAGGATTTTCTTATAATTCAGGCGAAAATCCCGATTTTTTAACTTCCGAAGACATAAGAAAATTAATTATTGAAAATATTGAGCCAAATTTTGTACCTTTTTAAAATCTAGAGGTTGATATATGTTTAAATTCTTTGAAGCTAAAAAAGTTCCAAAAATTATTCCTTATGGAAGACAAACAGTTACCAATGCAGATATCAAAAGCGTAAAAAAAGTCCTTCAGAGTGATTATTTAACTCAAGGTCCTATGGTAGAAAAATTTGAGAAATTCTTCTCTTCAAAAACATCGTCTAAATTTTCTCTAACTATAAATAGTGCAACTAGTGGGCTTCATCTTGCATGCTTAGCTTTAGGTTTAAAAAAGGGAGATTATTTATGGACTTCACCAATATCTTTTGTTGCTTCAGCTAATTGTGGTTTATATTGTGGCGCAAATATTGACTTTGTAGATATTGAACCTTCAACTGGGCTAATAAGTATAGATGAACTAAAACTTAAATTAGAGAAAGCTGAGAAAGAGGGTAAATTACCCAAAATCATTATTCCAGTTCATTTGGCAGGGGTAAGTTGTGATATGAAAAGCATAAAAACATTATCAGAAAAATATAAGTTTTCAATTATTGAAGATGCAAGTCATGCAATTGGAGGTAAATATGAAAATTTATCTGTTGGATCGTGTAAATATAGTTCAATTTGCGTTTTTAGTTTGCATCCCGTAAAAATAATTACTTCTGGAGAGGGAGGAATTGTAAACACAAATGATCAAAAACTTTATGAAAAAATGAAAAAGTTAAGAAGTCATGGAATCGAAAAGAATAAAAATAATTTTGTAGGAAAAAATTTCGATCCTTGGATATATGAGCAACAAAGTTTAGGATTTAACTACAGATTGACTGACATACAATGTGCATTGGCATATAGTCAATTAAAAAGGTTAGATCAAATCGTAATAACAAGAAATGATCTTTTAAATAAATATAGAGTTATACTAGAAAACTTACCTGTTACCTTATTGGAAATTCCGAAAGAAGTTAGAAGTTCTGTTCACTTAGCGATTATAAGACTTAATTCTAAGGACCCTTTGCTTCATAAAAATATTTTTCAATATCTTAAAGATAAAAGGATAGGCGTTCAATTACATTATTCTCCAATTCATCTACAACCTTTTTATAGGAAGTTAGGGTTTGATTTAGGTGATTTCCCAAACGCTGAATTTTATGCAAAAAATTCAATAACAATTCCTTTATATCCAGGACTCAAAATTAAAGAACAAAATTATATTGTTAAAACCTTAAAAGAATATTTTTTTAATAGTGGAAAATAAACAGGCGATACTAATAGCTAATTCAACTGATTTATCCGAGGTCCTTTTAAGAGGACTGCATATTAATAATCAAATAATTTTCTCTAATTATAAAATTTTCTTGAAATACAAAAACTATAAAAAATATTCCACAAGCAAAATGGATTATATCGTGGTTGATTTTAGATACAGAAGATTAATTAATGCTAATGCACTCATGAATTTTTTAAAAAAGATAAATGAGTTATTGACATTTGTTGATCATGCTTGTTATTCATGCATAACCATAATTTCTTTATCAAAACGTTTAAATATAAATATTAAGTATGTAAATATATATAAGGTAAATATGTTTGTGGCTAAAAAATTTAATGGAGATATATCTGAATATTTAAAAAAAATATGTGAAAATAAATATTTAAAAAATTCATATTCTCTATATAAATTTAGTGAAACTTATGGCTCAGATGTATTTATTAATATGCCCTTTCTAAAAAGATCTTTTATAGACAGATATATCTCTATTGAAGAATTTAGAAAAAATTTTAAATATAAAAGTAGTTTAATTAATAATAGACCCTGTCCAAATACTAAAAATTTTTTATGGATTGACTCCGCTTTATCTAAAGATATTAATAAACATTCTGAATTTAAAAATTTTATTAACAAATATTCCAAGTTATTTACCATTAAAAAGCACCCTAATGAAGAATTGAGTTCTATTGCTAAAAGCATGATAGATAATGGAGCTGAACTAATGAATATTGATTTGCCAATGGAGCTTTTCTCTTTTAGGAAAGAAGTTGTAATTATATCTCCAGTCTTTAGTACATATTTCAATTCTTCAAAAAAGATTTTACCTAATAAATTAGTTTCATTAATAAAGATTTTTGGCGGGGATGGTCAATTTTACAATTATTATTTCGGCAAATACGATGATGTAGAATTTGTCGATAATATTGACTGTTTTATCAAACTCATAAAAAAATAATGTGCGGTTTTTTTTATTTTTGTGAATGGTATCAAAAAAAGGACCAAAATCCTCTTAAAGAATATAAAAGTTTAATTTTTAATAGTTTAATGGAGAGAGGTAATACAAACTATAATGAGAAAGAATTTCATGATGAAAATAGATATATCTATACTGCCCATTCTCTTCTTCCAATATTTGGAGATACACAAACTAAATATCCAATAGAATCTGATGACTCTTCATTATTATTTAATGGACAAGTTTATAGTATCAATGAAAATTTAATTAAAAATTCAGATTTTAAAAATGATGGCTTCGCCTTAAAATCATATCTAGACATAGATGGCAAAAATAATTTTTATTCAATTTTAAATTTATTAATTGAAGTTTCAGGGCAATTTGCATTTGTTTATTCAAATAAAATTTCTAATATAATTCTTTTGGCAAGGGACATATCTGGTCAAAAACCACTTTATTTTTTAAAAACAAAGAATTGTTTAATTGTTTCTTCTGTAATAGAGCTTGTGGGATTATTTTCTTCTTTATCAAAGGACAAAATAATACAAACGAGGTCTTTTAGTTTACCTTATAGAGAATCTAAAATAGAAAAATTGCCTCCAGGGGGCATTGCAATATTTGATTTAAATAAAGGTAATTTAACTTTTTCTTCTACTGTTTACTCTTATTTTAAATTATTTATTCAAAAACCTTCATTTATTAATAAAAAATCTTTGATAAAGGAATATTTCTTCAAATCTTTAGAAGAAATCATTCCAAAAGATAATAATTTCTGTTTAGCTTTATCTGGGGGGTATGATTCAACAAATATTGCTATTGGTTTAAAAGAATTAGGTTTAAAGCCAAAACAAGTTTTTACTATTCAAAACAAAATTAACAAAAAGGATGTAAAAATTGCTAAAGATCTATGTGATAATTTTAATTGGCCAATTAAAATTATTAAACCACTTAGTTCAATAAATAAACTTAAATATAGTAGTATTCCAAGCGATCCAGCAGCACTATCAATTGCTTCAATTGCATACAATACTCAGCCAATATCTAAAATAGTATTATCTGGAGATGGTGG
>MDSZ01087822.1_pt1 | contig 21135 bp, 15 predicted proteins | sample 811201 | NCBI WGS metagenome assembly MDSZ01 (sample SAMN05326647, study PRJNA326480) | marine metagenome | isolation source: seawater | place: Indian Ocean: North | collected 2010 | reverse complement strand
TCAAACTCATTCTTAAAATACAACGAAATTAAAAAAGAGAAGAAATTTCCATTAGCTGTTGTAATATGTAAAAATTGTGGTTTAAGCCAACTTTCTATTATTCCAAATACAAAATTTATTTTTAGTGATTATGACTATCTTTCATCATCTTCCTCTGCTCTATCCAACCATTATAAAAACCTAGTAATGTATTTAATTAAAAAATATAAAATTAAGCCGTCCGAGGGAATTTTAGACATTGGTTGTAATGACGGTATATTATTAAAACATTTTCCAAAAAAATATAAATTATTAACAGGATTTGAACCTTCTAACGCTTCTAAATTTATAAAAGATAAAAGAATAAAGTTATTCAAAAAATTTTTTGGGAATTTATCAGCAAAAAATTATTTAAAAAGATTTAAGAAACCCAGATTAATTACAATAACAAATGTTCTTGCCCAAATACCCAATTTAAGGGATTTTACAAAAGGTCTAAAAAATTTATTAGACGAAAAAAATTTAATAGTTATAGAATTTCCCTACCTACTAGACATGATCAATAGTTCTATTTTTGATGTCATTTATCACGAACATCTTTCTTACTTTTCTTTAACTCCTTTGGAACATTTATTCAGTCAAAATGGTATACAAATTATAGACTATGAAAAATTAAATTTTGGAGCATCGGGACCAGCATTAAGGATTTTTTTAGCTAATGATTACTCAATTTACAAAAAAAATATAAGAGTAAAAAAGGCATTAACTCATGAAAAAAAATGGGGCATAAAAAAAATTGAAAGATATAAATCTTTCAATAAAAAGGTAAATTTTAAAATAAAACAATTAAAAGAAATTATTATTAAAAAACATAAGCAAAACTCAAAATTAGGATGTTACACCGCCTCATCAAAGGGAAATACGTTATTAAATTGTTTAAAATTAAAAAAAAATATAATCAAATTAGTTTCTGAAAATAATAAAAAGAAAATTGGTAAATTTACACCAGGAACCCATATTAAAATTGTTGACGATAGAACATTCATTGACCAAAAAATAGAATATGCTTTATTATTATCATGGAACTATAAAAATTTTTTTTTAAAAAAATCTGAATTTATAAAAAAAGGAGGAAAATTTATTGTTCCATTTCCCAAACCTCATATTAAATAAATATGTCTAAGCTTGATATTATAATACCAGTTTATAACGAGGATGAAAAAATTATTGAATTGTTAAATAACTTAGCAAAGGAAATTAAATTTAAATTCCGTGCACTAATTTGTTACGATAACGATAATGACAAAACTCTTTTACACTTAAAAAAAAATAAAATTTTTGAGAATGAAATCCTTTTAGTAAAAAATCCGGAAAACGGTCCTAATTCTGCTATATTAGAGGGCATTAAAAAGTCTGACGCAGAGATTATTTTGGTTTATATGGCTGATGATTTTGAAAATATTAAAATAATAAACCAAATGACTAAATATATTGAAGATGGTAATGATTTAATAATACCAAGCCGATTTATTGAAGGTGGAAAAATGATTGGTGCAAAACCAATAAAAGAATTTGTAACAAGAACCGGGTCACTTTTAATTTATTATATTGCTGGATTGCCTTACAAGGACTGTACGAATGCTTTTAAAATGTTTAACAAAAAGGTAAAAAATAATATTAATTTTCAGTCTACTAAGGGATTTACTTATTCTCTTGAGCTTGTAGCGAAATCTTTTATTTTAAAATATAAGATAAAAGAGATACCAAGTATTTGGAGGGAAGTTCCAAATAGAAAAAGTAATTTTAAAATGATAAAATGGATACCTTTTTATATATACTGGCTTCTTTATGCATTTTTGAATAATATCAAGAAAAAAAATGAAAAAAATATTTGAACAGCCACTGCAAAAAGCAGTTATATTTTTCTTTATTATTATTTTAATTATACTTATTATTTTTACTATTGTATTATAAATATGAAATGCTCAGTAAAAGCACACCTAATAAAATTCTGTAAATCACGAAAATCTTAAGACTAAACTTTTCAATAAATTTTAAAAAATACTTTATTGTTATTAAAGAAAATATAAAAGAACCAATAATAGACAATAAATTATGAAAAGATATTTCAAAAGTCTGGGACTCAATAAGATTTTTAATTCCAAAGATACTTACAGCTGCTAAAGTTGGAATAGACAGTAAAAAAGAAATTTTTGCTGCATCTATTCTTTTAAATTTAAGAAATCTTGCACCTGTGATAGAAATCCCAGATCTGCTTACACCTGGGATTAATGACAAAACTTGAAAGAGCCCAATCAAAAGTGCTGACTTAATATCAAAATTATTTTCAATTTTTCGCTCTCTACTTTTTTGGTCACTTACAAGCAGGAGTATTCCGAAAATTAATGTAGTCCAACCAATAACTTTGATATTTCTTAAAGTTTCAATTAAATTTAATTTTACTAATATCAGTCCTACCAACATCACAGGAATTGATGAAATTATTATTTTGATAAATAATAATTTATTTTTAAAAAAATTAAATACTTCGTTTTTAAAAAAGAAAATTACTGCTAAAAAAGATCCTATGTGTAAACTCACATCTATAGCTAAGTTCTGATTTTGAAAATTAAAATAACTAGAAATTATAATTAGATGAGAAGAAGAGCTAACTGGTATAAATTCTGTGACCCCTTGAATAAACGATAAAACGATAATTTCTAACATGGTTTTTCTTAAAATAAATGATTGTTAATTTGATGACATCCTGAAATGCATATCAGTTATGCAAAATATAATCACGTATAATAAGGATTTTCAGGAAAAATGGTCAATAACACTTACCTTAAAAGACTATGAAATTTAACATTTTTCTATTATTTTGCCCAAACTATGAGTAAAAAAATGCTTAAATTTGTTAAATTGAATCAGGAGACTCCGAAAAAAAGAGAAGTACGAAAAAGGCAAACTGATTTTAACGAAATTTATGATGAATTTATTAATAATAAGGCTAAAGAACAATCTAGTAGATGCTCTCAATGTGGCGTCCCTTTCTGCCAAATTCACTGCCCATTAAGCAACAACATACCAGATTGGCTTAAACTTACCGCAGAAGGCAGATTAAAAGATGCTTACGAAATATCGCAAAGTACAAATAATATGCCCGAGGTCTGCGGTCGTATTTGTCCTCAAGATAGATTATGCGAGGGAAATTGTGTAATAGAAAAGTCTGGCCATGGAACGGTAACAATCGGCTCTATAGAGAAATATATTACAGATACAGCTTGGGAAAAAGGTTGGGTAAAACCTCTTCAGATAAAAAAAGAATTAAAACAATCAGTTGGAATTATTGGGGCAGGACCAGCAGGTCTGGCATGTGGTGAAGAACTTAGAAAGTCTGGTTATCAAGTTACAATCTATGACAGATATGATAGGCCAGGTGGCTTATTGATTTATGGGATACCAAACTTTAAATTAGAAAAACATGTTGTTGAAAGAAGAACTAAACTTTTAAAAGATAGTGGAATTAAATTTGTACAAAACTTTGAAGTAGGAAAAGATAAAACGTTAAATCAACTGAGGGAAAAGCACGATGCGATTTTAATTTCAACCGGGGTTTACAAAGCTAGAGAAACAGAGATTCCTGGAAAGAATTTAAAAAATATTTTTCCTGCAATGGAATTTCTTACTGCATCTAACAAAAAAGGTTTAGGAGATAATGTAGAATTGTTTGACAATGGAACACTAAACGCTGAAGGTAAAAACGTAGTAGTAATCGGCGGTGGTGATACTGCAATGGATTGTGTTAGAACAGCCGTAAGACAAAAAGCAAAATCAGTAAAGTGCTTATACCGTAGAGATAAGGCTAATATGCCAGGCTCAGCACGAGAAGTGGGAAATGCTGAAGAGGAAGGTGTAGATTTTGTTTGGCTAACGAGTCCAAAAAGTTTTTTAGGCACAGAAGAAGTAAAAGAGGTTGAAGTATGCAAAATGATACTCGGACAACCAGATTCTTCTGGTAGAAAAAAACCAGAAATTTTAAAAGGTTCAGAATTTAAAATACCAGCTGATCTTGTGATAAAGTCATTAGGATTTGATCCTGAAGATTTGCCAAAATTATTTGGTGAAAACAATTTAAGAGTTTCAAGATGGGGAACTATTAAAATAGATTTAACTTCAATGCAAACAAACCTAGAGGGTGTTTTTGCTGCGGGAGATATAGTCAGAGGAGCTTCTTTGGTAGTTTGGGCGATTAAGGATGGAAGAGATGCGGCAGTTCAAATTGAAAAATTCTTGCAAGCTAAAATAAAAAAATCTACTAAGGCTGCCTAATTAATATGAATAAATACAAAAAAAATAAAGAAATTTTGAAAAAGAGTCATTCTTACGATGAAAGCATGGAACACGATGCGTGTGGAGTAGGTATGATTGCTACAACTGATGGAAAAAAATCAAGAAAAATAGTGGAGTACGGTATTGAAGCTTTAAAAGCTATTTGGCATAGAGGAGCAGTAGATGCTGATGGTAAATCTGGAGATGGTGCCGGGATCCAAATTGAAATAGCCCCAGAGTTTTTTAAGGAAAAAATCTTAATAACAGGTCACACCCCTGATGAAACAAAAAGAATTTGTGTTGGAATGGTTTTTCTACCTAGAACCGATTACATTGAGCAAGAAAAGTGTAGAGAGATAATAGAGTCAGTTTTATTGGAAGAAAATTTTTATATTTATGGCTGGAGACAGGTTCCAATAAATTCCAACGTTCTTGGAAAAACAGCTGAACAAAGTAGACCAGAAATAGCTCAAGTGATGTTTAAGAAAAATGAAAATTTAGCTGCAAATGATTTAGAGAGAAATCTATTTGAGGCTAGAAAAAAAATTGAAAAGCGTGCAAGAGAAAACCAAATTAAAAATTTTTATATTTGTTCGTTTAGCTCTAGATCAATAGTCTATAAAGGAATGTTTCTTGCAGAAATGCTTGCAGAATTTTACCCTGATCTAAATGATAAAAAACTAACATCTAGATTTGCAATTTTTCATCAAAGATATTCAACAAACACTTTTCCTAGTTGGGACTTAGCACAACCTTTTAGAACATTAGCTCATAACGGTGAAATTAATACATTAAAAGGCAATATAAATTGGATGAAAATCCATGAACAAGATATGTCGAGTTCTCTTTTTAAAAATGTAAAAGACCTTAAACCGGTCATTAGGAGTACATCAGACTCAGGCGCATTGGATAATGTATTTGAATTACTAACTCACTCAGGAAAATTAGCACCTTTAATAAAGTTGATGATGATACCTGATGCTTGGTCAAAAAGAAGCAAGACGGTACCTAAAAATCATCAGGATTTATTTAATTTTTTAAATAGTACAATTGAACCTTGGGATGGGCCAGCAGCTATTTGCGCGACTGACGCTAAATGGGTTTTAGCTTCTACAGATAGAAATGGATTAAGACCTTTAAGATACGCAATGACATCGGATAATTTATTCTTTGCTGGATCAGAGTCAGGAATGATTAATATTCCAGAAGAAAACATAATTGAAAAAGGTAAATTAGGCCCAGGGCAAATCGTTGCGATCGATCTTAAAAAGGGAAAGTTATTTAAAGATAAAGAAATGAAAGACTATCTAGCTAAAGATTACAAAAAATATAATAAACAAATTATTGATTTAGAAAAAAAAATTATTGCAGACAAAGAGCAGCCGCAATTTATTGGTGAAGAACTAAAGAAAAGACAATATCTATCTGGTTTAAGTATTGAAGATTTAGAATTAATTTTACATCCAATGGCAGAGGAAGGGAAAGAGGCATCTGGCTCAATGGGAGATGATACGCCAGTTGCAGTACTTTCAAGCCATTTTAGACCTGTAACTCATTATTTTAGACAAAATTTTAGTCAGGTAACGAATCCACCAATAGACTCCCTAAGAGAAAATAAAGTAATGAGTTTAAAAACAAGATTTGGAAATTTAGGAAATATCTTAGATTTCGATAATCTAACTAAAGAAGATATATTTGTTTTAGACAGCCCAATTCTAATAAATTCTCAGTTTAAAAGGTTTAAAAAAATATTTTCTAAAAAGATAAAAATAATAGATTGTACATTTGACGTGGAATCTTCCTTGAGAGAAAGAATTGAGACAATAAGAGAAGAGTGTGAAACAGCTATTAGGGAGGGAAGCACAGCTTTAATACTTTCAGATAAAAATATTTCTAATTCAAGAGCTAGTATACCTAGTACTCTATCTGTAGGTGCTGTCCATTCACATCTAGTCAAACACGGGTTGAGAGGATATTGTTCATTAAATGTAGAATGTTCAGATGCTTTAGATACGCACTCGTTTGCAGTATTGATTGGTGTCGGAGCAACTACAATTAATCCATATTTAGCGATCGACAGCATTTATCAGAGATTCGAAAAGAAACTTTTTGGAAAATCAGATTTTCAAAATTGCGTAAATAAATTTAAAAAATCTATAGATGCTGGACTTTTAAAAATTATGTCAAAAATGGGCATTTCAGTAATCAGTTCTTATCGAGGAGGATGTAACTTTGAAGCGGTTGGATTAAGCAGAGCAATAGTGTCAGATTATTTTCCAGGTATGTCATCTAGAATTTCTGGGATTGGAATAAGTGGAATAGAAGATAAAATAAAAGAGTTACACAAAAAATTTGCTGAAAAAAATGTTTACGCTTTACCTATCGGGGGACTTTATAGATATAGAAGAACAGGTGAAAATCACCAATATCAAGGTAAATTGATACACTTACTTCAGAGCGCTGTAGGTTCAGGCTCATATGAAATGTATAAAAAATATTCAGAAGGTTTAAGCGATCTTCCCCCAATTAACTTGAGAGATTTACTGGAATTTAAAAAGAAAAACAAACCTATTAAAATTGAAGAAGTAGAGCCAGTTGAAGAAATTTTAAAACGATTTGGAAGTGGAAGTATGTCCCATGGTGCTTTGTCAGCTGAGGCCCATGAAGTTTTAGCAACTGGAATGAATCGAATTAAAGGTGCATCTTGTAGTGGAGAAGGTGGGGAAGACTCAAAAAGATTTAAAATTTTATCAAATGGAGACAGCGCAAACTCAAGAGTAAAACAAATTGCTTCTGCTAGATTTGGAGTTACTGTTGATTATCTAAATAATGCAAATGAAATTGAAATAAAAATGGCGCAAGGAGCCAAGCCGGGAGAAGGTGGTCAACTACCAGGTTTTAAAGTTACCGAAGAGATCGCAAGGTTAAGGCATTCTACTCCGGGAGTTACTTTAATTTCTCCACCTCCACATCATGATATTTATTCAATCGAAGATTTAGCTCAGCTAATTTATGATTTAAAACAAATTAACCCAAAAGCAAGAGTAGGTGTGAAGTTGGTAGCTTCTACTGGAATTGGCACAATAGCAGCTGGAGTGGCTAAAGCTAAGGCAGACATTATTTTAATATCTGGTCATTCAGGAGGAACTGGAGCTAGTCCACAAACAAGTATCAAATATGCAGGCGTACCATGGGAGATGGGTTTAACTGAAGCTAATCAAATTTTAACGTTAAATAATTTAAGACATAATGTAACGCTAAGAACCGACGGTGGGATTAAAACTGGTAGAGATATAGTTATTGCTGCCATGATGGGAGCGGAAGAGTATGGTATGGGGACCTCATCTTTAGTTGCCATGGGATGCATTATGGTAAGGCAATGTCATTCTAATACTTGTCCAGTTGGAGTTTGTAGCCAAGATAAATATTTGAGAGAAAAATTTACAGGTACGCCGGAGAAAGTAGTTAACCTATTCACTTTTGTAGCGAACGAGGTTAGAGAAATTTTAGCCTCTTTAGGATATAAATCTATAAATGAAATTATTGGGAGAACTGATTTACTCTACCAAATAAATAAAGGCTCACCTAATCTAGATGATCTAGATCTTAATCCTCTACTTGTTCAAGCTGATCCAGGAGAAAATCTCAGATATTGTAAAGATAAAAATATAAATAAGGTTCCAGAGACGCTAGATGAAAAAATTTGGTCTGAAATAGAAAATAAGATTGATATAAATAAACAAAATTCATTCGAATATAAAACCGTCAATACTTTTAGGTCAGTTGGAACAAGATTATCACATTATGTCTACAAAAAATTTGGTAACAATAATTTAAAACCTAATACTATAAATATTAAACTAAAAGGTTCTGCAGGTCAGTCGCTTGGTGCTTTTTTAACAAAAGGTATCAAACTTATTGTAGAGGGTGATAGCAATGACTACGTTGGAAAAGGACTTTCAGGAGGAACAATAGTTGTTTATCCATCTTCTAAAAGCAAACTGGTCTCTAATGAGAACACTATAATTGGAAATACAGTTCTTTATGGAGCAACATCAGGTAAATTATTTGCATCTGGCCAAGCTGGTGAAAGATTTGCAGTCAGAAATTCAGGAAGTTTATCAGTAGTAGAAGGTTGTGGTGCTCACGGATGTGAATACATGACCGGAGGAACAGCAATTATTCTAGGGGATGTTGGAGATAACTTTGGAGCAGGTATGACGGGTGGAATGGCTTTTGTTTATGATAAAAACAATAACTTCGAAAACTTTGTTAATCCAGCTTCGATAATTTGGCAACCAGTTGAAACAGATTATTGGAAAAATTTTTTAAAAGAAAAAATATCAGAGTTTTCAAAAGAAACAAATTCAAAATTATCACAAAATATTTTGAACAACTTTGATGCAGAATTAAAAAATTTTATTCAAGTATGTCCAATAGAGATGCTAGATAAGATAGAAAACCCTATCACAGTCAAAGATTTAAAAACAAAATCTGCTTAATGATTAAAAAAGACAAATTCTTCTTTTTCGGTTTCGGCCAAACAGCAAAATATTTAGTAAAAAAACTTTCCCAATCGAAAAAAAAATTCCTATTTTCTGCAACTAATACAAAAGCCACTAAAAGAATGTATTTTAATAAAAGATCTTTTAAATCTTATAAATTTAATAATAATATTTTTGATAAGAAATTAATTGATGAATTACAAAACACAGATTTCATATTAGTTTCAATTCCACCACAAGGTAAAAAAGACATTGTTTTGGAAAATTTTGAAGCAGTTTTAAAAAAAGCTAATTTTAAAAAACTAATTTATTTATCAGCAACTAGTGTTTATGGAAATCATAACGGAAAATGGGTAAATGAAAAATCACAGCTAAAAGGTAAAACCAAATTTGGTTTAAGAAGAAAAATTGCAGAGAAAAAATGGCTAGATTTTAAAAATAAAACAAATTTTGATATAAATATTTTAAGAGTCTCTGGCATATATTCTCTAGAAGATAATGTTTTAAAAAAGATAAAAAAAAAAAGAATTTTTGTAAAAGAGAAAAAATATTTTTCTAGAATTAGAATAGAGGATTTAGCTATTATAATTAAAAAATTGTTTTTCTACCCGAAAAAGTCTTTAATTTTAAATGCATCAGACGATAAACCTTCTACAAATATTGAAGTTGCAAATTACGCTGCAAAGTTAATGAAAATAAAAAAATTATTACCTGTATCTATTTCAAAATTTAAAAATAAAAGGATTAAAGATTTTTATAGAGATTCTAAAAAAGTGAGCAATAAAAATATGAAGAGCAAACTCAAAATAAAATTAAAATTCCCGACATATAAACAAGGTTTAAAAAATATTTTTTATTATTATCGATAATTCATTTTTTATTTTCTTTAAAGAATTTACATCAGACAAACTGTGATCCCCATTTTTAATTATAACCAATTTTTTTGTGGCATTTCTAAAAACAGACAAAACTTTCCTTGAGAATGAAACAGGAACTACTTCATCTTTTTTTCCATGAAACATGGAAACTTGAATTTTTTGTAAAAAATTTTTAAAAAAGACTTTATTTTTTCTGCCGTCTTTTATTAATTGATATGTTATTGGATATTCATAATCACCACTTTTTATTAAAGCAATTCCTTTAGATATTATTTCTTTTTTTATTTTGATTGGAAACTTATTCCACATTAATCGCGTGGTAAATTCAGGAGCCGATCCTATGCCAATAAAACCTTTTATTCTATTTTTAAATATTTTGAATTGGTTTAGAGCAATCCATGAGCCCATACTAGAGCCAATGAGTATGAAATCTTTTTCTTTTGCTATCTTTTTAATTAAAATTGAAGTCTCCTTTGACCAAGTAGTGATATTTCCTTTTATAAATTTGCCTGATGATTTTCCATGGCCTGAGTATTCAAGAGTCAGAAATCCTAATTTTTTTTTAAGAGCAAATTTTTGCAATGTTTTAGGTTTTTTACCCTCTATGTCTGACATAAAACCGGGGAGAAAAATTAAGTATAGTTTTTTTTTGGAATAATTGTGAATATATCTAAGCTTTTTTGTTTTAGAAATTCTTAGGAATTTATATTTTTTCATTAAAGGATATTTATTTAATTTTTTAATATAATACATTATTTGTAATGACTAAAATAAAAGTTCTACAAGTAATTCCTAAGTTAGGATATGGAGGTGCAGAAACAGGTTGTTATGATATTGCTCATTTTTTAGCAGAAAAAGGTTGTGAGTCATTAATAGCAACATCGGGAGGTCAACTTCTAAAATATATAAGAAGAAATAAAGTAAAAGTTTTTCGTCTTCCTGTACACTCAAAAAATCCTCTGATTATTTTATTTAATACTATAATTTTGACGTTTATAATTTTATTTAAAAATATTAACATTATACATGCGAGAAGTAGAGCGCCAGCTTGGTCTTGCTACTTTGCGAGCTTTATCACAAGAAGAAAATTTGTAACAACGTTTCACGGAACCTACAATTTTAAAAATAGTTACAAAAAATTTTATAATAGCATTATGTTAAGATCAAAATTGACTATTGCTGGATCAAATTTTATTTTTAATCATATCAATGAGAGATATAATGAGTATTTAAAACAAAAAAATAAATTACGAGTTATTTTTAGGGGTATAAATCTGGACTATTTTAATGATAAGAATATTTCTTTAATAAAAAAACAAAAATTAGCCTCAGAATGGAAAATCTTACCGGGAAAATTTATAATTTTGATGCCAGGCAGATTAACTACCTGGAAAGGTCAAGAACAATTTATTGATGCATTGAACATAATAAAGGAAGATTATAATAATTTAAATTTTCAAGCTATAATTCTTGGAGCAGATCAAGGAAGAAAAGTATATAAGAAGAGATTAGAAGATTTAGTTCAAAGATATGGACTATCAAGGAAAATCAAATTTGTTAATCATTGTAACGAAATGCCATTAGCTTATTCATTAGCTAACGTGGTTGTATCAGCTTCAATCGAACCTGAGGCATTTGGAAGAGTTGCAGTAGAAACTCAAGCAATGGGAAAAATTATCGTTGCAAGCGATATTGGCGGTTCCAAAGAGACTATTTTAAATAAAAAATCAGGTTTTTTGTACAAGCATAATGATCCAAGAGAGCTTGCTAAAATTTTAAATACTGTTATGGAATTAGATCAAGAGAGAATAAATTCTATGGGATATGAAGGAAGAAAGAATGTATCGAAAAAATTTGATGTTGAAACAATGTGTGAGTCTACTTTTAGAGAATATAAAAAGTTAATGAGTATATAATGCCGCAAATTACTTTATTAGATGGAAAAAAAATACCATTTTCAAAATCTATAAATGGTATGGATCTTGTAAAAAAAATTAGCAAGTCTTTAGAAAAACAAGCTTTAATCATGGAAGTAAATGGTGAATTAAAAGATTTAAGCCATGAAATTGATAAAGACTCTGAAGTTAAAATAATTACAAGCAAAGACAAAGAGGGTATAGAAGTGATTAGACATGACGCAGCTCATATCATGGCAATGGCTGTTCAAGAACTATATCCAGGAACGCAAGTAACAATCGGACCTGTAATTGAAAATGGTTTTTATTATGATTTTGCAAGAAAAGAACCCTTTACTAGTGACGATTTAAAAATGATTGAAAAAAGAATGACAGAAATAATTGACAGGGATGTAAAAACTAAAAGGGAAGTATGGAAAAGAAGTAAAGCTATAGAGCACTTTAAAAAAATAGGAGAAAAATATAAAGCAGAAATTATAGAGAGTATTCCTAAAAATGAGGAGCTTTCCGTATACCATCATGGAGATACTTGGCACGATTTATGTAGAGGACCACATTTAACTTCTTCAAGCAAAATTGGAAAAGCCTTTAAATTAACAAAAGTCTCTGGCGCATACTGGAGAGGGGACTCCAATAATGAAATGCTTCAAAGAATTTATGGAACTTGCTGGAGTTCTAAAAAGGAACTCGACGAATATCTTCACCGTTTGGAAGAGGCTGAAAAAAGGGATCACAGAAAACTAGGTAAAGAGATGGACTTATTTCATTTTAGAGAGGAGAGCCCAGGAGCAGTTTTCTGGCACGAAAAGGGATGGTTGTTATTCCAAAGATTAGTTGAGTTTATGAGAACAAAACAAAGACTAGCTGGCTACAAAGAAATTAATACTCCAGAGCTTTTAGATAGGTCTTTGTGGGAAAAATCAGGTCATTGGGAAAAATTTGGGGAGCATATGTTTACATCAGAAACTCCTGATGAAAAAACATTTGCAGTTAAACCAATGAATTGTCCTGGATGTGTTCAAATTTTTAATCAGGGACTAAAAAGTTATAGAGATTTACCATTGAAACTCTCTGAGTTTGGTAAGGTTCACAGATACGAACCTTCTGGAGCTTTACATGGACTGTTAAGAGTAAGGGCATTCACACAAGATGATGCACATATATTTTGTACCGAGGATCAAATAACAGAAGAGTCTCTTACAGTTACTAAATTGATTTTAGAAATTTATAAAGATCTTGGATTCAAAGATATAATTTTGAAATATTCAGATAGACCGGAAAAAAGAGTGGGAGATGACTCTATTTGGGATAAATCAGAAGCAGCACTTTTAACTGCAATAAAAAAAACAAAACTTAAGTATACGATTAACAAGGGAGACGGTGCTTTTTACGGTCCAAAAATTGAATTTATTTTAAGAGATGCAATCGGTCGTGACTGGCAGTGTGGAACCCTTCAAGTAGATTTAAATTTGCCTGGTAGACTAGGAGCATCATATGTTGCAAAAGATGGTACTAAGAAAACTCCGGTAATGTTACACAGAGCTTTATTTGGATCTCTAGAGAGATTTATTGGTATCCTAATAGAAAACTATGCTGGAAAATTACCATTTTGGTTGTCACCGGCACAAGCAGTTGTGTGTTCAATAGCTGAAGAAAACAATTTATATGTAAAAAAAATATTTGAAGAATTATTTAAAGAAGGTATAAAATGTGAAATGGATTTAAGAAATGAAAAAATAAATTATAAAGTGAGAGAGCATTCTCTAGCTAAAATACCAATAATAATTGTTTGTGGTAAAAAAGAAGTTTTAGATGATACAGTTACAATAAGAAGATTGGGTTCAGACAAGCAAGAAACATTTAAAAGAGGAGAATTTATTAAAAGTATGATCAAGCAAAACAAGATGCCATTAAATTAAGTGCCAAATCCAAAACCTAATTATTTTCAAAGAAGAAGCAAACCTCAAGGACCCAGAGCGAATGAGCGCATAAGGGCTTTAGATGTTCAAGTTATAAGCAGTGATGGAAATAATTTAGGAGCTATGCCATTGAATAAAGCAATCGAGTTAGCAAAACAGGAAGACTTAGATTTAATTGAAATTTCACCTAATGCGAATCCGCCAGTATGTAAAATCATGGACATGGGAAAATATAAGTATGATTTACAAAAAAAAGCAAATTTAGCTAAGAAAAAACAAAAAATAGTTTCATTAAAAGAAATTAAATTAAGACCTGGGACGGAGGCACATGATTATAATTTTAAGATAAAAAATGCCAGAAAATTTATTGGGAAAGGTGATAAAGTTAAATTTACTGTACGTTTTAAAGGTAGAGAGATGCAACATACTGAGCTTGGTAAAGATTTAATGGAGAGAATTATTGAGGAAACAAAAGACATAGCGAAAGTTGAAAGTCACCCAAAATTTGAAGGCAAACAAATGGTGATGATTATTCAACCAATCTAATTCAAGCTAAAATCAACTTGTAAAGAATATTTATTACATATATAAGACCGGAATATTTATGCCAAAACTAAAAACTAAAAGCTCTGCTAAAAAAAGGTTTAGATTTACTGCGTCGGGTAAAATCAAAATGCCTCAAGCTGGTAAACGTCACGGTATGATTAAAAGAACAAACTCACAAATAAGAAAACAAAGAGGAACTACGATAATGACAAAACAGGATTCAAAAATTGTTAAATCGTATATGCCTTATAATTTAAGAGGATAATATGGCCAGAACAAAACGTGGAGTAGTCAGTAGAGCGAAACATAAAAAGATCTTAAAAACTGTTAAAGGACAATTTGGTAGAAGAAAAAACACAATCAGAATTGCACGTCAAGCTATGGAAAAAGCAATGCAGTATGCTTATAGAGATAGAAAAGCAAAAAAAAGAGAATTTAGATCTTTGTGGATACAACGAATAAACGCTGGTGTTAGATCCGAGGGATTAACATATGCGAAATTTATTAATGGTCTAGTGAAGTCAAAAATCAAATTAGATAGAAAAGTTTTGGCTGAATTAGCTTATGATAATCCAGAAGTCTTTAAATCTGTGGTTAAAAAGGTTCAATCCTCCCTTAATTAAAAGGGTCTTTGATTCAACTTCAACTTAAGATAAAAAATCAATTACCTGATGAGTGATTTAGATAAAATAAATTCCATTTTTAATGCAAAAATTGATTCTGTTAAGACTAGAGATGATTTACAAAATATTAAAACCGAGTTTTTTGGAAAGAACGGTAAAATAACTCAACAATTTAAAACTCTTGGGTCTTTAAATGAGACTGATAGAAAAAAATTTGCATCTAACTTAAATAAAATAAAAGATGACTTATCAAATCAAATAGAACAAAAGAACTCAGAGCTGGAGAACAAAGAAATTAATGACAAATTAAAAAATGAAAAAATTGATATAACTCTTCCTATAAGACCGTATCAAAAAGGTAAAATACACCCTGTCTCACAAGTCATTGATGAAATTTCATCTATTTTTTCAGAGATAGGTTTTTCAGTCGCTGAAGGGCCTGATGTAGAAACAGAATATAATAATTTCACAGCTTTAAACACTCCAGAAGATCATCCAGCAAGAGATATGCACGATACTTTTTATTTAGAAAAAGATAAAAAGTTGTTGCTTAGAACACATACCTCTCCAGTCCAAATAAGAACTATGATTAACGGTAAAGCGCCATTTAAGATTATTGTTCCAGGAAGAACATATCGTTGTGATAGTGATCAGACACATGCTCCTATGTTTCATCAATTAGAAGGTTTGCATATAGACAAAAATATTACTATGGGTCACCTAAAAGGATGCTTAGATTATTTTATTAAAGAGTTTTTTGAAGTAAAAAATGTAAAAATGAGGTTTCGACCAAGCCATTTTCCATTTACTGAACCATCTGCAGAGGTAGACATTGGTTATAGAATTGAGAATAAAAAAATTATAATAGGAGAAGGTGACAAATGGTTAGAAATTTTAGGCTGTGGTATGGTGCATCCAAACGTTCTAAAAAACGTTAAAGTTGATCCAAAAAAATATCAAGGGTATGCTTTTGGAATAGGGATAGATCGTCTAGCAATGCTTAAATATGGCATTAATGATTTAAGAGCATTTTTTGAAACAGATTATCGTTGGTTAAGTCACTTTGGATTTGATCCTTTAGATGTTCCAACAAACTACAGAGGTTTAAGCAAATGATAATTACAATACCATGGTTAAAAGAACATCTTCTAACTAAAGCCAAGGAAGCAGAAATTATCGATAAACTTACAAACATCGGTTTGGAAGTTGAAGGAATTAAAGAAAATCCAGGAGAGCTTGCAGAATTTAAAATTGCAAAAATTTTGAAGGCGGAAAAACACCCTAATGCAGATAAATTAAAAATTTGTGATGTAAGCCTAGGAGGGAAAGAAACTATTAAAGTTGTTTGTGGAGCACCTAACGCTAGAGACGGGTTAGTTACAATTTATGCACCACCAGGCGCAATAATTCCAAAAACAAAACTTCAGATAAAAATTGCTAAAATTAGAGGTGTTGAGTCCAGCGGAATGTTGTGCTCTCCAAATGAATTAAATATTTCTGATGACAGTGAAGGTATTATTGAGCTCAAAAATAAAGAAAAAGAAATTGGAAAAAGATATTTCAAAAATAAATCAGAAAAAGGAATAGATATTTCAATTACTCCTAATCGAGCTGATTGCTTAGGAATTAGAGGAATAGCTAGAGATTTGTCGGCAACTGGAATTGGAAAATTTTTACCTACAAAAAAAAATAAATTAAAACAATCAACACAAAATCAAATCAAAACATCAATTTCTAAAGATCCTAATCAAGGATGTTTAGCGTTTGGTGGTTGTTATATAAAAGGCATAATCAACAGAGAGAGCCCAGAGTGGTTGAAAAACAAAATTTTGGCTTTGGGATTAAGACCTATTTCAGCTGTGGTAGATGTAACAAACTATGTAATGTTTGATTTAAATAGACCATTACATGCCTATGATGCTGATAAAATTGATAGAGAAATTATTATAAGAAGTTCAAAAGATGGTGAAGAGTTTGAGGCTCTAGATAATAAAAAATATAAACTTAAAAAAGGGATGTGTGTTATTACTGATAAATCTAGAGTTTTAGGTCTGGGAGGAATTATTGGGGGAACAAGTACTTCAACTGAATTAGAAACTAAAAATATTCTTCTTGAGTCAGCCTATTTTTCTCCTTCTTCAATAAGAAAAACTTCCCGAGAATTAAATTTGAACACTGATGCTAAATATAGATTTGAAAGAGGGGTTGATCCTAATTCAATTATTGAAGGATTAGAACTTGGAGCTAAATTAATCACTGAAATATGTGGAGGGCAAGCTAGCAAATTTACAATTACTGGAAAAAATTTTCAAAAAAATAAATCTATCAAATTTCAAATAGATAAATTTGAAAGATTGATAGGAATACCGATATCTATTAATGAAGCACAAAAAATTCTTAATTCCTTAGGATTCAATTGTAAAAAAGGAAAAAAAGATTTAAAAATAGAAGTTCCCTCTTGGAGACAAGATATAAGTCAAGATGTAGATTTAATTGAAGAGTTAATTAGGATTAAAGGTTTTAAAAATATAAAGCTTATTGAACCAGAAAAAAAAAGAGAAAAAGAAACTCTTAATTATAAACAAAAATTGTTTCATTTGTCTCAAAGATCCCTAGCATCGAAAGGATTTATGGAAACCGTTACATGGTCTTTTACAGATTCCAGAATAGATAAACAATTTTCCAAAGGTGAAAAAGAGATTACAATTTTAAATCCTATTTCAAGTGACTTAGACGTTTTAAGAAGATCAATATTCTCAAATTTAGCAATTCATTTGAAAAAAAACCAAGATAGAGGTTACGAGGATTTATCTATATTTGAGATTGGACCAACATTTTTTGGAAAAAATCCTGGAGAGCAGCAAATTGTAGTTGGAGCTTTAAAATCAGGAAAAGTGAGTAGAAAAAGTTGGATTGAAAAAGAAAGAAACCTAGACGTATTTGATATCAAAAGTGATGTGATTAAAACTTTGATTGAACTTGGAGTTGATGAACAAAGTCTTTTTGTTAGCGAAAACACAAAACTGTGCTATCATCCAGGTCGATCAGGTTCTATATTTTTAAAATCAGAAAAAGGTCCGCGCCTTGCTTATTTTGGTGAGATACATCCCGCAATAACTAAAAATCTAGATTTCAAAGAAAAGAATATTTATGGTTTAGAAATTTTTTTAAAAAATATACCTGAACCAAATAAAAAAATTAGACAGACAAAGAAAAGTTTTCAAGCGTCAGATTTTCAAAAATCAGAGCGAGACTTTGCTTTTGTAATTGATAAAATTTTTAAAATAGGGATGTTAGAAAAAATTATTATGGAAATTGATGATTCTATCATAAAAAAAGTTACTACTTTTGATATTTATGAAGGTGAGAATATTCCAAGGGACAAGAAGTCAGTTGCTATTAATGTCACTTTACAATCAATAGACAAAACTTTAAGTGAAAAGGATTTAGATCAGATCAGTAAAAAAATTATCGAAATAGTTAAGATTAAAACTGGTGCTACAATTAGGTCTTAAATGTCAGAAATAAAAAGAATTCGTAATTTTTCAATAATTGCGCATATTGATCATGGAAAATCTACCATAGCAGATAGAATAATACAAAAATGTGGAGGTCTTTCTGACCGTGAGATGAAACAACAAGTTTTAGACTCAATGGATATTGAACGAGAAAGAGGTATTACAATTAAAGCCCAAACTGTAAAATTGAATTATAAAGCAAAAGATGGCCAAAATTATATACTAAATATAATCGACACTCCTGGTCATGTGGACTTTGGTTATGAAGTAAGTCGTTCTTTGTCTGCTTGTGAAGGTTCTTTGCTAATTGTTGACAGTACGCAAGGCGTTGAAGCTCAAACATTAGCTAACGTTTATCAAGCCTTAGAGATAAATCATGAGGTAATCCCTATTTTAAATAAAATAGATTTGCCAGCATCTGATATTGATAAAACAAAAAAAGAAATAGAGGATGTTGTGGGAATAGACACTTCAAATGCTATTTCTTGTTCTGGCAAAACCGGAGAAGGAATAGATAGTATTTTAGAGGCAATAGTAAACAACTTACCACCTCCAAAAGGAGAGAAAAAAGAAAAATTAAAATCTTTGCTAGTAGATAGTTGGTACGACAGTTATCTTGGAGTAGTAATATTAGTTCGGGTAATCAACGGTGTTATAAAAAAAAATATGAAAGTAAAATTAATGTCTAATAATCAAGAATATTTAATTGAAAAAGTTGGTGTGTTTACACCAAAACCAACAAATATTGATGAACTTAATTCAGGAGAAATAGGGTTTATTATTACTGGGATTAAATCTTTGTCTGAAACTAAAGTAGGAGATACAATTTGCGATGCAAATGACCCAATATCTTCTCCTTTACCTGGTTTTAAACCAAGTAAACCTGTAGTTTTTTGTGGGTTATTTCCAGTTGATAGTTCTGAATACCAAAAACTTAAAGATGGCTTGGCTAAACTTAAATTAAATGACGCTAGCTTTTCTTATGAACCAGAGTCTTCAAGTGCATTAGGCTTAGGTTTTAGATGTGGTTTTTTAGGCTTATTACATTTGGAGATAATAACAGAGCGACTTGAAAGAGAGTTTGACGTAAATCTAATCACAACAACTCCTGGTGTAATCTATAAAGTTCATAAAATTAAAGGTGATATAATGAATTTACAAAACCCAACAAATATGCCTGATCCTTCCCAAATTACTAAAATTGAAGAACCCTGGATTAAATCAACTATAATAACTCCCGACGAGTATTTAGGTTCAATAATTAAAATTTGCCAAGATAAAAGAGGCATACAAACCAATTTAAGTTACTCGGGCAAAAGAGCAGTACTTTCTTACGACCTTCCTCTTAATGAAGTTGTATTTGATTTTAATGATCGTCTAAAGTCAGTTTCAAGCGGCTACGCAAGTTTTGATTATGAAATATCTGGCTATCGAGAAGGTGATTTAGTTAAGCTAGGTATACTAGTAAATGCTGAACCAGTAGATGCTTTAGCCATGATCATACATAAAGATTTTGCACAAAAAACAGGAAGGCAAGTATGTGAAAAACTTAAAGATTTAATACCAAGACATAATTTTATGATACCGGTTCAAGCAGCAATAGGTGGAAAAATAGTTGCCAGAGAGTCAATTAAAGGTTTTAAAAAAGATGTTCTTACTAAAATTCATGGCGGAGGTGCTACGGATAGAAAAAGAAAATTACTTGAAAAACAAAAGAGAGGAAAAGCAAGATCTAAACAATTTGGTAAAGTTGAAATACCTCAAGAAGCATTTATTGGAGTTTTAAAGATAAATAAAGAAACGTGATGCAAAAATTATTTATTATTTCTAATGAAAGTATTTATGAAAATAATGGTAAATACTTTTGCGATAACATTGATTTAAAGTCAACTCCCGAAGGCCTGAATAAAGATTTTGAAGTCAATTTAATTGCTAGAAAAGCTAAAAAAGATAAAACATTCACGGTCAACCTTAATAAAATTAAAATTTTTAATTCAATTTTCTCTTTTTTATTAGAAATTTTTAATTCAACAAAAAATAAAAACGTGAAGTATTTAATTATTTCAATTACTCCATATACTTTTCTTGCCTCAATAACCCTTAAAATTTTTGGAAAATCGCCGCTACTTTATTTAAGAAGTGACGGTTATGGCGAATATAAAGCTATTTTGGGTTTTATTGGTCCATTTATTTACCATATTATGTTTTCTATTTCATCTTCGATTTCAAAACTGGTTAGCTGCAGAAATTATATTTTAAAAGGAAAACGGGGTGATATTCTTTCTCCTTCACAATTGGATCAAGATTGGTTCAAGAACATAGATCAAAAAAGTTTTGATAAGGTGAAATTATTATACGTAGGAAGGATAAGAAAAGAAAAAGGGATTTTTTCATTAATTAATTTACTTAAAAATAAGGATGATATTTCTTTGACTATAATAGGAGAAGAAAAACATGTTCTGAATAAAATCGACCAAAAAAATATTTTTGTAAAAAAAAGTGAGAGTGATAAATTAAATTTGATTAAATATTACGATAATCATAATATATTTATTTTACCATCTTTTACTGAAGGTCATCCTATGGCTTTATTGGAGGCATTAGCCAGAAGAAGACCTGTTATTATTTTTGAGGAAATAAAACATGTAATTGGAGATAAAAAAGGGATTTTTGTCTCAAAGCGAAATACTGAAAATTTAATCGAAACTATTGATCAAATTAAAAATGATTATAAAAATATTCAGGACTCAATGAAAGAAAATACTTTACCCACGAATAAAGATTTTATTCAGCAAATGGTGAACATTATAAACAATGTTAACTAAGGAGAGGTGGCCGAGTGGTTGAAGGCGCACGCTTGGAAAGCGTGTAAACGGGAAACCGTTTCGAGGGTTCGAATCCCTCTCTCTCCGCCATTTT
>MDSZ01228230.1_pt1 | contig 21144 bp, 22 predicted proteins | sample 811201 | NCBI WGS metagenome assembly MDSZ01 (sample SAMN05326647, study PRJNA326480) | marine metagenome | isolation source: seawater | place: Indian Ocean: North | collected 2010 | reverse complement strand
CTCAATTTCAACATCACCTTGAACTAAATCTTTTAATACTGAAGTTCCGTCTATTTTACTTTTAAATCTTATAACTGGTTTTATATTACTTGGAGCGTCAGTATCTTTTTTATCCCTCCATTTTCTATCATAAATATATGGAATTTTTTTTTGCTTTGCTCTTTTTTTTTGTTCTTCTATTTCTTCACTTGAACAATAACATTTGTAGGCATATCCATTTTTAAGAAGCTCATTAGCAACCTTTATATGTATATCTATTTTTTTTGATTGTATATATTCTTCTCCATCATAATTGATACCTATCCAATTAAGAGATTGTATTATTTGATCTTTATACTCATTTTTTGATCTTTCTTTGTCAGTATCCTCTATTCTTAAATAAAAATTACCATTTTTATTTTTAGAATATAACCAGTTAAACAATGCAGTCCTTACTCCGCCAATATGCAATGGACCTGTAGGAGATGGAGCAAATCTAGTTGCTACTTTCGACATTTCAAATATTTAGACTATTTTAGTGAAAGTTTCTATATAAAGATACAAGAATACCCTGAACTTTTACTCTATCAGGACCAAAAATTTTGGTCTCATAATTCCTATTAGCACTTTCAAGCGCTATTGTTTTTCCTTTACGTCTTAACCTTTTCAGCATGGCCTCGTGATCATCAATTAATGCAACAACAATTTTACCATTTTCAGCTGTATCTGTTTTTTTAATAATTACTGTGTCACCATCGTTTATTCCTGCCTCTATCATTGAGTCACCACTAACTTTTAAACCAAAAAATTCACCTTTTTTTTCAATATTTTCAGGCAAAGGTATTCTTGTAACCTCATTTTGAATTGCTTCAACAGGAGTTCCAGCAGCGATATCACCAAGTACTGGCACATCATTATCATTGTAATTATTAGTTTCATCTAATCCACCCTTAATAACACTTGGAGAGAAACTATTATAAATATCATTTGCTGATGCGGTTTCTGGCAATTTTATAACTTCTAATGCTCTTGCCTTATGTGCTAACCTTTTAATAAATCCTCTTTCCTCTAAAGCACTTATTAACCTATGAATTCCTGACTTAGATTTTAAGTTTAACGAATCTTTCATTTCCTCGTATGATGGAGAAACACCTGAAGTTCTCAACTTCTTGTTGATAAACAGTAGCAAATTTTTTTGTTTTTTAGTTAACATAAGAACAAATATCGTACAAACTATGTTCTACTAAAGTTCTCATAATATAACAACAGTAAATAACTAAATAAAATAAGGACTTATTTAATTTAATATTTGAAAAATAGAGTTATCCTTTAAATTTTTTAAAAGTGATTCACCTATTAAAAATGTTTTAATATTTGTTTTATTAGAAATTTTTAATATTTCATCTTTAGATTTAATTCCACTTTCACATATTAAAGGTTCAGAGTGATTAACTAAAATATTATTTATATCATAGGTTGTATTTATATTTGTTTCAAGTGTTTTTAAATTTCTGTTATTTATTCCGATTAAAGCATCTTTAAATTTTAATGCTTTTTTAGCTTCATTGACCGTATGCACCTCTACGATAACAGATAAATTAAGTCTTAATGCTTCTTCATACAATTCATTTGCCAACTCATCGGTCACACCAGCTAAAATAATTAAAATTGCATCAGCTCCGTAACTTTTAGCTAAAGTAACTTGAAACTTATCAATAAAAAAGTCCTTACAAAGAATTGGTAAATTAATTTTTTGTTTTATTTTGGTTATATGGTTGAGCTCTCCTTGAAAAAAATCTTCCTCAGTTAATACTGATAAACAGGTAACATTGTGAGAATTATATGTATTAGCTATTTTTACTGGATCATAATCTCTAATTAATATACCAGCGGATGGGCTAGCTTTTTTAATTTCTGCAATTATGGAAAATTTATTTTTCTCAATATTGTTTCGAATTTTTTCTTTAAAATCTATAAATGTTTTATTTTTATAAATATTTTCATTTAAAGTTTCTAAATCTAAATTTTTTTTTAAATTGATAAGTTTATTTTTTTTTATATTGATAATTTTTTCTAATATATTTTCAGACATTTTGTAATTTAAGTAAATGTTTAAATGCTTTACCCGATAGTATATGCTCTCTAGCATTATTGTATGCATCATTAAAATTCTGAAATGTATTATTAACTATTAAACCTGCAGCAGCATTGAGACACACAGCTTTAGAAAAATCATTATTTTCTCCATTAAATATTTCAATTATTTTCTGAGCATTAAATTCAGCATCATTTCCTATTATATTTTGAAAATTATCTGCATTTACATTTAGTTTTTTTGGATCGATTATAAATTCTGTTATACTATTTTTTTTTAATTGAATAACATTAGTTTTTGCATATGGCGAAATTTCATCTAATCCATCTTCACTTCTAATTATCCAAGCAAATTCGATATCTAAATCTTTTAAAGCATTAGCGAATAATTTTAATAACTTTTTATCAAAAACTCCTACTACTTGTTTTTTTACAAGAGCTGGGCTACTTAATGGTCCTATCATATTAAAAATAGTTCTTTTACCTATTCTTTTTCTTGTTGGTCCTACAAATTTCATAGCACTATGATAATTTGGAGCATACATGAAGCCAAAATTATTTTTATTTATTTCTTTTTCAATTGATCTAGGCTCCAGGTTAATGTTAATTTTTAATGCCTCTAAAACATCTCCAGATCCACATTTTGAAGAAACCGCTTTGTTTCCATGTTTGGCAACTTTTACGCCCAAACTAGCTAATAACAATGATGATGCTGTAGAAATATTAAGAGTATTCATACCATCTCCTCCTGTCCCACAAGTATCAATACAATCATCAACATTTACCCTATTCGATTTTTCTCTTAAAATAGATATTCCTCCAGCAATTTCACTGGATGTCTCTCCTTTTTCACTTAAAAATGTCAAAAAATCATAAATTTCTTCATCTTTTGCATTTCCCTCCATTAAAAACTCAAATGCACTTCGACTTTCCTCAAAAGTCAAATCTTTTTTATCTTTGATTTTTTTAATAAATTTTTCCATTAATTTCTAAAATTTAAAAAATTTTTTAAAATTTTTAACCCCAATTTAGTTCTTATGCTTTCAGGATGAAATTGTACACCATGAATGTTGTATTTTTTATGTTGAATTGCCATGATAATTCCATCAGATGTTTCCGCTGTTATTTTTAAATTTGGTGACAAAGAATTTTTATCAACTATTAAACTATGATATCTGGTAGCTTCAAAACGACCAGGTAAGTTTTTTAAAATGCCAGTTTTATTTGAAATAATAGTACTTGTCTTTCCGTGCATTAATTTATCAGCTTGAATAATTTTTGATCCGAAAATTTGACCTATTATTTGATGACCCAAACAAACACCTAATATAGGTAATTTTTTATAAAGATTTTTAACTATACTAAGACAATTACCAGATTGATTGGGATTTCCTGGCCCGGGAGAAATTACAATTTTCTTATACTTGTCTTTTAATATTTGTTTATAAGTTATTTGATCATTTCTTAAAACAGTTACATTACATTTAAGCGAAGATAAATAATGGTAAAGATTAAAAGTAAAACTATCATAATTATCAATTAATATGATTTTCATATTATTTTAATGTTGCAAACAAAGCTTTTGCCTTATTTATAGTTTCTATATATTCATTTAAAGGTTTACTATCAGCTACAATTCCTGCACCAGCCTGAACATAAAACTTCTTATCTTTTAAGACAGCTGTTCTTAATGCTATACAGGTATCAAAATCTCCGTTTGCGGAAAAATAGCCAATTCCGCCAGCATAAACTTTTCTTTTACTTTTTTCTAATTCATCTATGATTTCCATAGCTCTAATTTTAGGGGCGCCAGATACCGTTCCAGCAGGAAAACCAGCTAACAATGTATCAAATCTTGAAAATTTATTATTAAACTCTCCAACAACATTAGAAACTATATGCATAACATGAGAATACTTCTCAATTATAAATTTTTCAGTAACCTTTACAGTGCCAATTTTTGATACTTTTCCGGTATCATTTCTTCCTAAGTCTAATAACATTAAATGTTCTGAAAGTTCTTTTTTATCGTTTAATAAATCTTTAGCATAAAAATTATCTTTTTTTTTATTTATTCCTCTTGGCCTTGTTCCAGCAATAGGTCTTATTGTAATTTTATTCTTTCTAAGTCTGACTAATATTTCTGGACTTGCCCCAACTATTTGAAAGTCAAAAAAATTAAAAAAAAACATGAATGGGGACGGATTTGTAACTCTTAGTTTCTTATAAATTTCTAATGGCGTTTTGTTTAAACTAGCTTCAAATCTCTGACTTAAAACAACCTGAAAAATATCTCCTAATTTTATGTATTTCTTAGCCTTTTTGACGTTATTAATAAAAATTTTTTTCGTCGTATTAGACTTTATTGAAATTTTTTTATCAGTTTTATTTGTTTGATTATTTGATTGGTGGTTGGATAGAAAAATGTTATTTTTTAGTTCATTTATTATTTCAAAATATTTTTTTTGATAATTTGTAATTTTTTCCTCTTTGAAACAGTTATATATATAAAATAATTTTCTTTTAAGGTTGTCATGAATTATCAATAATCTTGGTCTTAAAATTCTAGTATCTGGAATTTTGAGATCGTCAACACATTTGTTTGGTATTTTCTCTATATATCTAATTATGTCATACGAAAAATATCCTGAAATTAATGCACATATATTAGGCAGCTCTTTCGGCAATTTAAATTTAAAATTTTCTATAATATTTTCTATTATTTCTTTTGGTTTGCCCTTTAATAAATGTCTTTTATTATCTTTCAATAAATAACCTTTATTATTGTTGAATTCCCATACTTTATCAGGTCTTTTTCCAAAAATGGTATAACGACCTTTTATCTTTCCTTTTTCAACAGACTCAAAAACAAAACTATTTTTCTCTTCTAAAAAATTATTAAGTAAATTTTCGATTTCTTTTATACCGTTTGAATTTGATGAAATGTATAGAACTTGATTTAATTTTTTTTTATGATTTTTTTTAAATTTATTTAATTCAATATTAAGCATTACTTAAAGAAATTTTCTACTCTTGCCAGAGTTCTTTCATTAACCTCAATTGAATATTTGTTGCTCAATAATTTATCATATGATGATGATATATTATTTTTAATTTTAAAATTAGACCTTGTAAAATATTTTTTACTTTCGTCTGATTTAGCTTCAAAGTTTGTATTAATAAAATTTAAGATTCTTGTTAAATAAACATTTTTTTCATTATCCACTATTAACAAAAAATCATTAATCGGTATAGTGTATAATAGTTTTAATGAGTCTACATTAAATATTGAGTTATCGTTAATAGAATTGACTAGTGCCTTCACATATATATCTTTATTATTTGAAATTTTATAAAATTCATTTTCACTAAAATTATTCGTTTCAATTTTTTTAAGTATATTTTTATTATAGTTAAATTTCTCAACTCTTCTTAAATCATTTAATACAGTTTCTAAAAATTTTTTGTCAGTTATTTCTGGTAGAATTTTATTCACATTATTTATTTCATAAAGCAGAAAATAATCTTCTTTATCTAGCAAATTAATCTTTGTATCATTACGTAAATCATAAACTTCATTTAAATCAGTATTATCCTCATTTGTTTTAAAAAAATTTTTACTTTCTGATATCGATAAACTGTAGTTATTTGAAATTTCTTTTAATGATAAACCATTCGCAATATCATTTTCTATGTCGTCAATTCTTTTAAAAAAATCAGAATTAAAACCATCATCAACCAATTTATTATCAGGCATCAGCTTTACATAATAAATATCAATATATTCCCTAAGTAATTTCTCCTCATTCTCTGTTATATATTTTTTTATTTCATTATCGCTAAATTCTTTTTTATAAACCTTTTCAAGATTTATATATTCAATTTCAATTTTTCTATTATCGTCAATAAATATTTTTTTTGCTAAAAAATCAGGACTTTTAATACCGCCACTGATGTAATTAAATAGATCTTTTTGTAGTATACTATTTCTAATTTTTTGCTCATAGTCTGTAGCTGTTATGTTGTTTTCTAGTAAAAATTTTTCATATTTAACTCTTGAGAATTCATTGTTTTCAATGAAACGAGTATCGTTTGTTATTTCATTAAACAAACTTTGGTCTGACAAATAGATATTGAATCCTTTAACTTCTTGTTCAATTAAATTGTTTGAAATTACCTGAGATAGTATTTCATCTAATATGTTTTTATCTAAATTTTCTTTTATAATATTTTTGTTTATATTATTTGAATTTATGAAGTTAATTAAGTCTTGAGTTGATATATTTTCATTATTAATTTTTGCTACGCTATTCGTATTACCTCCACTAAAAACACTACCCATGCCCCAAAATACAAATGGAACTATAATAATCGCTATTAACACTCCAGCAAGTTTACTTTTTGAGAAATTTCTTAAATTACTTAACATAACAATCTTAATTATTGATTAATAATATCAATTCTATAAATTATAATATAGTTAATGACAAATAATAAAACTTATTTCGTTGCAAATTGGAAGATGTATGGTGATTTATCGTCGCTTAAGAGATTAAAAAGGGTTTTTAAACTATCAAATAATAGATTTTATAAGAATGCCGAAATTGTCTATTGTCCTCCTTTAACATTGATTGACAAGTTTGTAAAAATTACAAAAAAATATAAAATTCACATTGGAGCACAAGATTGTTATTCAATTAGAAATTATGGTCCATACACAGGAAATGTAAGCTCAGATCAAATAAAAAAACTTGGTGCAAAGTTTGTCATATTGGGTCATTCAGAAAAAAGAAAGGATGGAGATACCGATGTAATAATAAATAAAAAATTAATATCTGCAAATTTATCAAATTTAAAGATAATTTTGTGTATTGGTGAAAGCATATTACAAAAAAAAAATAACAAAACTTTCCAAGTAATTAAAAAACAAATTAAAAATTCACTTAAGAATATTAAAAATTTCAAAAATATTATTATAGCTTATGAGCCAATATGGGCTATAGGATCAGGGAAAACACCTACAAATATAAGTATAGAAAAAATTACAAGCAAAATTAAATCATTTATGAGACAAAATTATAATATCAATTCAATTAAAGTTCTTTACGGGGGATCTGTAAATCCCCAAAATATATTACATTTAAAAAAAATAAGTAATATAAATGGTTTTTTAATCGGTGGAGCATCTCAAAATCAAAATAAATTTATTGATATAATTAAAAAAAGTATTAATTAAATCCAATGGAAAACATATTACTAGTAATAAATATTATTCTTGCTGCAATATTAGTTATACTTGTTTTATTACAAAAATCTGAAGGTGGGGCCCTTGGAATTGGAGTTTCACAGGATAATTTTATGTTTTCAAGATCAGCAGGAAATTTTATGACAAAAGCAACATCATTTATTGCGCTTTTATTTATTATATGCAGTTTGTCTCTCACTATAATTTCAAGGGGAGATATTGAGCCAAATACTTCAGTATTAGACAAAATTGAGGAAAATTCAGAGGAAATTCCAGAATTACCTGAATAATTATTCAATTTAATCTTTTAATTTTTTAAATAAGCATCTATAACATAATTCCATGGCGCGATACATATTTGTAACAGGCGGCGTGGTTTCATCATTAGGAAAAGGATTATCGTCGGCATCATTAGCTTATTTGCTTAAATCTCAAGGTTATAAAGTTAGATTAAGAAAAATGGATCCGTATTTAAATATTGATCCAGGCACAATGAGTCCTTTCCAACATGGAGAAGTCTTTGTAACAGATGACGGTGCTGAAACAGATTTAGATTTAGGTCACTACGAAAGATTTACAAATGTTTCAGCTAAAAAATCAGATAATATTACAACTGGAAAAATATATAGTGATATTTTGAGAAAAGAGAGAAAAGGATCATATCTTGGTAAAACAGTTCAAGTTATTCCACACGTAACTGACAGGATAAAAGAATTTATAAAAAGTGATATATTAGATGAGGACTTCGTAATATGCGAAATAGGAGGAACAGTTGGTGACATCGAAAGTCTACCTTTCCTAGAAGCTATAAGGCAATTTTCTAATCAAGATAAATTTAAAAAGAGTCTTTTTATACATTTAACTTTGGTTCCGTATTTAAGAGCTTCTGACGAGATCAAAACAAAACCTACACAACACTCCGTAAAGGAACTTAGGAGTTTGGGTATACAACCAGATATAATTATATGTAGATGTGAAAAATCTATAACTCAAGAGCAAAGAAAAAAAATATCTTTATTCTGCAATGTTTCAATTGAAAATGTAATAGAAACAGTAGATGTCAAAACAATTTATGAAGCACCAATTAGCTTTCATAAAGAGAAATTAGATAAACAAGTATTAAATTTTTTCAGACTAAAGCCCAAAAAGAAAGTAAATCTTAGTCCGTGGAAAAAATTACAAAAATTACAATGCGCAAAAAGAAACCAGTAGATATAGCAATTATTGGTAAATATGTTGACCTTAAAGATGCTTACAAATCTTTAGATGAAGCACTCGTACATGGTGGAATTAAAAATAATGTTAATATTAATTTAATAAGAATTGATTCTGATAAATGTAATGCTTTTCAAGTAAAAAAAGAAATTAAAAACATATCTGGAATATTAATACCTGGCGGATTTGGAAAAAGAGGCACAGAGGGAAAAATATCAGCAATAGAATATGCTCGCAAACAACAGATACCATTCCTAGGTATTTGTTTTGGTATGCAAATGGCTATAATTGAATTTGCTAGAAATGTTTTAAAAATAAAAAATGCAGGTTCTACAGAGTTCGATAAAAGTTGTTATCCTGTTATTGGACTAATAAATGAATGGAACAAAAATGGCAAAACTATTAGAGGAACAAATATTGATTTAGGTGGTACAATGAGATTAGGCTCTTATGAAGCAAAATTAAGACATAATTCACTTATAAAAAAAATTTATAAAAACTCTCTAATAAAAGAAAGGCATAGACATAGGTATGAGGTAAATATTAATTTAAGAAAAAAGTTTGAAGATAAAGGAATGATTTTTTCTGGAATTTCTCCTGATAATAATTTACCAGAAATTATAGAATTAAAATCTCACCCTTGGTTTATAGGTGTTCAGTTTCATCCAGAGTTTAAATCAAGACCACTATATCCTCATCCATTATTTTGCTCGTTTATAAAATATGCTAAATTAAAAAAATGAAAAATAAAATTGTTAAATGTAAAAATTTTGAAATATCTAATGATAAAAAATTGTCAATTATTGCTGGTCCCTGTCAATTAGAAAGTCAAGATCATGCTTTTCAAATTGCAGGTCAATTAAAGGATATCTGTGATAAACATAAAGTAAATTTCATATATAAAACGTCTTTTGATAAAGCGAATAGAACAAGTATATCTGGTAAAAGGGGAATTGGTTTACAAAAATCTCTTTCAATATTTGAAAATCTGAAAAATAAATTAGATATACCATTGCTAACAGATGTTCATAGCCCCGATCAATGTAAAATAATTTCAGAAGTAGTTGATATTATTCAAATTCCTGCATTCTTGTGTAGACAAACAGATTTACTGGTAGAGGCAGCAAAAACGAAAAAAATTATTAATGTTAAAAAAGGACAATTTTTAGCACCTTGGGATATGAAAAATGTTACAGAAAAAATTTCTAGCAGTGGTAATCAAAATATTTTAGTAACCGAGAGAGGAGCAAGCTTTGGCTATAATACTCTGGTATCAGATATGAGATCTATACCTATTATGGCTCAAGATGGTTATCCTGTAGTTTTTGATGCAACACATTCAGTTCAGCAACCAGGTGGAAAAGGAAATAAAAGTAGTGGACAAAGAGAGTTTATAGAACATCTTGCAAAGGCAGCAACAGCAGTTGGTATAGCTGCTATTTTCATAGAAACCCATCAAGATCCTGACAACGCACCTTCTGATGGACCAAATATGTTACCAATAAATGAAATAGAAAATCTAATAATTAAATTAATTAAAATTGACAATATAGTTAAAGAAAATGAGTAAAATAACAAAAGTAATTGGAAGACAAGTTTTTGATAGTAGGGGTAATCCAACAATAGAGGTAGAGATATTTTCTGGCAAACATTCCGCAAGTGCTATTTGCCCATCAGGAGCATCGACAGGGTCATATGAAGCATATGAGAAAAGAGATAAAAAAAACAATAGATATTTAGGTAGGAGTGTTATTAAACCAGTTCAAATAGTCAACAATTTGATTTCAAAAAAAATAAAAAAATTAAATATTCACGATCAGATAAAAATAGATAACGTTTTAATTCGACTTGATGGCACTAAACAAAAAACAAATCTCGGAGCCAATACAATTCTAGCAGTTTCTATGGCAGCAAAAAAACTTTCTGCTAAATTAAGAAATATACCATTGTATAAAACTTTTTTTGTCAAAAAAAACTTTAAATTACCATACCCATTGATGAACATAATTAATGGGGGTGCGCATGCAAACAATGGTCTCAGAATACAAGAATTTATGATTAGACCTGATAAAGCTAAATCATTTTCTGAAGCAATAAGAATGTGTTTCATAGTTATAAATAATTTAAGAAAGTTGTTGAAACAAGACAATTTATCAACATCTGTTGGAGATGAAGGTGGGTTTGCACCTATGATAAGTAGCAATGAAAAAGCTTTAAAATTAATAATTAAATCAATAAAAATGTCAAATTTTATTAATGGTAAAGATATTTCTATATGCCTGGATGTTGCAGCTAATGAACTAATAAATGCAAATAAATACTCAATTCATTCAAAAAAATATATCTCAGTTAATGATACAATTAAAAAATATTTTGAACTAATCAAGACTTACAAAATTAAATCTATCGAGGATCCATTCGCGGAAAATGACTGGTCATCTTGGAATAAGTTGATGAAAATAAATAAATATAATACACAAATAGTTGGAGATGATCTATATGTGACAAATTTAGAAAGATTAAAAATTGGATTTTTAAATCAATCTTCAAATGCAATTTTAATAAAGTTAAATCAAATTGGCACGGTGTCTGAAACTTTAGAGGTAATTAAATTTGCTCAATTAATCGGATTTAATACTATAATATCTCATAGATCTGGAGAAAGTGAGGATACTTTTATTGCAGATCTGGCAGTAGGGACAAATTCCAATCAGATCAAAACAGGCTCTCTATCAAGATCTGAACGTGTTGCTAAATATAATCAACTTTTAAGGATTGAAGAGGATTTAAAATATAAGCATAATATGAATAATTTAAATGATTAATAAATTAAAAAAAAATATCTTTGCTTTTTTAATTTCATTTTTGTTAATTTATTTTCTTTTTAGTCTATTTGGTGGAGACAGAGGCCTAATATCACAAATAAACAAACAGCAAAAACTAGAGAATCTATTGAAAAAAGAGGTTGAAATTATTGATAAAATAGAGGAAATCGTACTAAAAAATTCACTATTAACAACCAATTTAGACATTGATTACATTGAAACTCTTATACGAGACAAATTTATCTTTGGAAAAAATGGAGAGAAGATTTATATCATAAATGAAGATGAAGATTAGACACCCAGAAAAAATTAATAAACCGATTAACCCTATTAAAAAAAAACCTTATTGGATTAGATCAAAAATTGTTAATTCAAAAGAATTTTTTTTAACTAAAACGATTGTAAATCAAAACAAACTCAAAACTGTTTGCCAAGAAGCTAATTGCCCTAATATTACTGAATGTTGGAGTAAAAGACATGCTACATTTTTAATTATGGGTGATACATGTACACGAGCTTGCGCATTTTGTGATGTAATAACGGGCAAGCCTAAAAATTTAGATCCATTTGAACCTATAAAGATATCTAATGCTATTAAAAAATTAGGTCTAAGACATGCAGTTATTACCTCAGTTAACAGAGATGATTTGAGTGACGGTGGATCTAAGCATTTTCGTAAAGTTATCGAAATAACTAAAAAAAATAACATAAATACAACAATTGAAATCTTAACCCCAGATTTTTTAAGAAAAGGGGACGCCTATAAAGATGTGATCAAAGCAAAGCCTGATGTTTTTAATCATAACATAGAAACTGTGCCCAGTTTATATAGGCAAGTAAGACCTGGATCTAGATATGATGGATCTTTAGAGTTATTAAAAAACGTAAAAAACTTTGATAAGCAAATATTTACTAAATCAGGATTGATGGTTGGTTTTGGTGAAACTAAAGAGGAAATAGTTAAAGTGATGGATGATTTAAGATCTGCAAATGTAGATTTCTTAACCATTGGACAATACTTACAACCCTCAATTAAACATTATCCTCTTTGCAGGTATTATTCACCAGATGAATTTAAAGAATTAAAAGATATTGCAAAATCAAAAGGCTTTCTACTTGTTTCATCATCTCCATTGACAAGATCTTCATATCATGCCGATGAAGATTTTTTTAGGTTAAAACAAAATAGAATTCTACAAGTTAATGCCGAAAGCATCAGTTAAGAGAACAATAAATAATAAAAAAGATAAACTAATAGAATTCGTATTAGATATAGAAAAATATCCAGAATTTATTCCTTTTTGTGAAAATTCAAAAGTTTATGATAGAAAAGATGAAGGCGAAATAATAACTATAATTGCTGATTTAACTATTGGAAGAGGGCCATTCAAAGACACATTTAAAAGTGATGTTAAGTTTTATAAAAAAGATAATCACCTTCATGTTGTTAATATTGAAGGACCGCTCAATTATATGGAAAATAACTGGAAATTTATTGAAAGAGGTGATGTGACCGATGTTTATTTCGATATTGACTTTGAAATTAAAAACAAATTCTTAAATATTTTAATGACTAAATCTTTTCAATATGGCTTGGAAAAGATAGCTGATGCATTTCAGAAAAGAGCAGAGAATTTATAATTAAAATTAATTTTAAATCACACTATTTACAAGCTCTAAAGCACTTTTAACAGTTAGTCTTTGGATAGAGTTTCTATTCTTTATTTTAAATAATTTTTTATTTATTATAATTTTATTATTTGTTTTAATTCCTATATAAACTAAACCAACAGGCTTTTGTTTAGTGCCACCATTGGGTCCAGCAATCCCGGTAATTGAAACAGCTATATTTGAATTACTAATTTTTTTTAAATTATTAACCATAGATAAACATGTTTCATGACTTACTGCACCATATTTTGTGAGAATTTTTTTTGGCACTTTTAGTAATTTGATTTTTGCGTTATTTGAGTAAGTAATTAGTCCCATATTAAAAACTTTTGAAGAACCGCTAACAGATGTTATGGCACTTGATAATAACCCACCTGTGCAAGACTCTGCAAATGAAATAGTAAGTTTTTTTTTAGTTAGTAATTTCACAGATTTTAAAGAAAGTTTATTCATGATGTGATTATCATAAAGAACACCATTATTACTACAACATATAATCCAGCACAAACATCATCCATTAATACTCCAAAACTATTTTTGAAATTTTTATCGTAATAACTAACAGGAAAAGGTTTTACTATGTCGAATATTCGAAAAAGAATAAACATTATAAAATAAAAAGTTAGAGTTGTACTTATAGCTTTTGATTCTGTATGGGCTATTTCATATAAACATATTGGAATTGACTGTCCGATAAATTCATCAATTACAATTTCCTTTGGATCTTTATTATCCTTTTCCTTAATATAAACATTTATTGAGTATAATGATAAAAAAAATATTAATATAATTAAAAATAAAATTAAATTAGCTGGTAAATTTAAAATTTGTAAAAGAAAAAATAAAATTAATACAGTTGCAAGTGATGTTAAACTTCCTGGTATTTTTGAAATTCTACCAAGACCAAAAAATGTTATAAGATATATATTTAATCTATTAATCATACTTAATGACAGAAGTTATAACCTCACAAGCAATTGCGAGTTCTTTTCCGATTATACCAAGTTTTTCAGTAGTTTTACCTTTAATATTAATTCTATTTTTATCTATTTCACAAATTTTTGAAATAATTTTAATCATTTTTTGTTTATAATTTTGTATCTTAGGTTTTTGAGAAATAATATTTATATCAATATTATTAATTATAAAGTTTTTTTCTTTAATTTCATTTACTACTTTTTTTAAAAGTATAGTTGATCTTATATTTTTAAATTGTTTTTTCTTATCTGAAAATTTTTGACCTATATCTTTCATACTACAAGCACCAAGAATTGAGTCAGTTATTGAGTGTAAAACTGGATCTCCATCTGAATGCCCTAATGTACCAAAGTTAGATTTAATCTTTAATCCTCCTAAAAATAATTTTTTCCCTCGAACGAGTCTATGTATATCAAAGCCTAATCCATAAAAGATACTATTCTCAGAATTTTTATACGTTATTTTTTTATTAGTTTCATCCCCTTTAACAAATTTTACTTTATGATCATTTTCAATTAACAGAGTACATTCATCAGGTATTTTTTTTGAATTTTTAATAGATAATTTGTATATTAATTTGTAATCAAAACATTGTGGAGTTTGTGTTTCAAACACATCATTTTTATTAATGTTTTTAAATTCATTGAAGCTTTTTAATTTTATTGAATTAATGGGATTATTATATGGGATAACACTTTTATTGTTTCCTAGATATTTATTTAGTTTTTTTAATAAACTAATTTTAAAATTTGGCCGTGCCGCGTCATGTATAAACACTCTTTTTGGATGAAATTTTTTAATATATTTTAAAGCATTAATAGACGATTTAAATCTTTCATTTCCACCGAGAACAAATACTATTTTTTTATTTTTAGGATCCTTAATAAATTTTTTATGTTTACTATTTATAACTAAAATTATTTTTTTAAATAATTTAGATTTGATTGCTTTATAAATAGAGTGTTCATACATCATTTTTCCTCTATATATCGTGAATTGTTTAGGAATTTTACTTCCAAAACGTCTTCCATTTCCAGCTGCAAGTAATATAAAGTAATTATTCATTTATATATTTATATATTTTTTTTATATATTTTTAATTTATGATTGCTTTCATAAAAAGAAATTTATTTATTATATTTATATTTTTTATAACATTATTATTAGGTTTTGTTACATTTCTTACTTTTATAGATAAAGGTTTCATCACACAGACGAATGAAAATTTAAAATATCTTCTTATATTTGATATTATTTTATTGTTATTCTTTTTTTTAATAATTTTTAAAGAAACTCAAAGCTATATTAAAAAAAATATTAATGTTAGAGGATCTATATCAAATAGAAAATATATTGTCTTTTTTTCTCTTTTTACACTTATACCCTCAATCTTAATTTCTATTTTTTCATTATTTTTATTTTCCTTTGCTTTGGAAAAATATTTTGACAATAAAATTACAGTCGCTGTTAATAATTCATACGAAATTGCAAAAAAGTATGTATCTGAAAAAAGGAATAAAGTTGCTTCAGATATTTTGTTGGTAGCTTATGATATAGATAAGAATCTTAAATATATAAATAAAAATAAAAAAAATTTTCAACTATTTCTTAATAATCAGAGAATAGTTAGGGGGCTAGATCAAATTCATATCATTGACAATAATAAAAATATTTATCTAACCTCAAGTGTATCCGGCTACCTACCTATAGAGGATAAAGCTTTGAAGATGGTGTTAAACGACGATAGACCTCTTAAAATAATTAATGCTTTTGAAAATAAATCAGCAGCAATAATTAAATTACAAAACTTTAATGATAAGTTTTTATATGTAGTCAAATTTCTAGATCAAGATATATCAAAATATCTAAGAGAATCTGAAGAGGCAGTAAATTTCTACTATACAGTAGATGATAAAAGTCTTGGAATTAAATTTTCCTTTGCATTAATTTATATAATTATAGTTACATTACTATTATTTTTATCAATAACAATCGCAATTAGATTTTCTTCTAGATTTTTTATTTCAATAAATAACTTAATTTCAGCATCTAGTGAAATTGGTAAAGGCAATCTTGATATAAAAGTACCTGAAATTAAATCTGATCAAGAAATTGAATTGTTAAACAGCAATTTTAATGCAATGATAGAAAGACTTAAAAACCAACAGGAAAAATTATTAATTTCAGAAAGACATGAAGCATGGAACAGTGTAGCCAGAAAGCTTGCTCATGAAATTAAAAATCCTTTAACACCAATCCAATTGATAATTGATAATTTAAGATCAAAATATCTTGAGAATATTGAAGAAAAAAACAAGGAAAAATTCAAATCAAATTTGGATATTATAGTTAATCAAATTAAGCAAATCGAAAATCTAGTTAATGAATTTTCAGATTTTGCAAGGATGCCAAAGCCATTACTCAAAAAAAATAGTATAAATCAGGTTATATTAAATAATATAAAACTATTAAATAAATCAGACACAAATACTAGAATTGTTTTTAACAATAACAATAAATCTGAAATATATTTTAACTTTGATCAAGAGCAAATAAATAGAGCTATTTTTAATTTAATTAAAAATTCATTAGAGAGTATTAGTGAAAAAAGAGAAAAAAATGTTGATTTTCAAGGATTAATTAATATGGAAATTGAGAGTATAAATGAATATATAAACGTTTATATAAAAGACAATGGTACAGGCTTTTCAAACAAAAATAGCAAGGATTTAATTAAACCATATTATACCACAAAAAAAAATGGATCGGGGTTAGGACTATCAATAGTAAATAAAATTTTATCAGATCATAATGGAAAACTTTTCTTATCTAATTACTCAAAAGGTGCAAAAATAAAATTACAATTTAATAAGCATGTCGACTGAAATATTAATAATAGATGATAACTCAGAAATTAGGCTTATTTTAGAGGAAATATTAAATGAGTCGGGTTATAAAACAAGATTAGCAGCGAACTACAATCAAGCACTTACAGAAATTGATAAAAAGCTACCAGATGTTGCAATAATTGATGTAAAACTTGATAAAAGCGATAATGATGGAATTGAACTTTTAAATCATATTAAAACTAAAAATAAAGATATACCTGTAATTATAATTTCAGGACACGCAAATATTGAAATGGCGATCAAATCCTTAAAATCAGGGGCATTTGAGTTTATTCAAAAACCTTTTGATAAAGATAGATTAGTAAATTTTGTAAGAAGAGCAGTCGAAAATTTAAAATTAAAAAGCGAAAATAGAAACTTAAAATCAAAACTATTTCACTCTTTCGATTTAATTGGATCTAGTCAAAATGTTTTATCTATTAAAGATCAAATTAATAAGTTAGCTCATTCAGACAGTAGAGTATTCATTAGTGGTCCTACAGGATCTGGTAAGGAATTAATAGCAAGAAAAATACATAATAAATCAACTAGATCAAACGCACCCTTTATAGTTTTAAATGGAGCATTATTAGATGCCAAAAAGTATGAAGAAGAATTATTTGGTGAAGAAAAGATTGACGGTTCTATTTCATATGGTGCCCTAGAAAAAGCAACAGGAGGTTTTTTATTAATTGATGAAGTTACTGAAATACCATTAGAAACACAATCTAAGATACTTCGGATTGTCATAGACCAAAAGTTTAAAAGAATAAATGGAAATCATGACATAAAAGTTGATGTTAGAATAATGTGCTCAACTAGTAAAGATATTAAGAGAGAAATCAAAAATGGAAATTTTAGGGAAGATTTATTTCACAGATTAAACGTATTTAATATCCATATAGACCCTTTAAATAAAAGATTAGAGGACATACCTTTAATAGTTGAGTATTTTATAAAAGAAATTTGCAAAAATTATAATAGAAAAGAATTTTCAATAGAAGATTACAACTATTTATTAAATTATAATTGGCCAGGCAATGTAAGAGAATTAAGAAACTTGATTGAAAGAATAGCAATTTTAGACTCTAATAATGATAATGAAAAAATTTTAGAGATAATTAAAGAGTCTTTATCAAAAACTTCTGAGGATAGTTTCTCTATAACAGAAAATCTATCTATTCCTCTAAGAGAAGCACGTGAAAACTTTGAAAAAGAGTATTTAACAACCCAATTAAGAAAATTTGGTGGAAATATTTCAAAAACCGCAAAATTTGTAGGCATGGAAAGATCCGCATTACACAGAAAATTAAAGATTTTGGGAGTTAAAGATATAAATTAAATGAATATAATTATATGTGGCGCTGGTAGAGTAGGCTACACAATTACAAAAAATCTAACCCAGCAAAATCATTCAGTAACAGTAATAGATCAGTCAAGTGAAGATATACAAAAAATTAATGAGACGCTTGATGTTAAAGCTATTGTGGGAAAGGCCACATCACCAAGTGTTTTGGAAAAAGCAAATACAAAAGACGCTGATATGATTATTGCAGTAACCAGAAATGATGAAATTAATATGCTTATTTGTCAAATAGCATATTCAATTTTTAAAGTCCCAAAAAAGATAGCCAGAATAAGATCTCAGGAATATTTAGATCCTAAATTTTCTTTTCTATTTGATAAAGATAATTTACCAATAGATTTTATAATTTCTCCAGAAATAGAAATAGCAAAATCTGTTCAAAGAAAACTAGAAGCACCAGGTGCTTTAGATAATATTCCATTTGCAGAAAACAAAATAAGATTACTGGAAATATTAATCACTGATAATTGTCCATTACTAAATACTAAATTAAATGAAATTACAAAAAAATATCCAGACTTAAACGCAAATATATTAGGTGTTATTAGAGATGAGAAATTTATTTTTCTTAAAAAAAATGATGTTATGAAAGCAAATGATAAAGCTTACGTCATTATTAATGCATTGCAGATGCAAGATACATTAAAAGCATTTGGACATGATGAAAAAATTTCAAATAAAATTTTGATTATTGGAGGTGGAAATATAGGCTTTAATCTAGCCAAAAATCTAGAAAAATCATTTGAGGATATAAGAATAAAAATAATTGAAAAGGATAAAGAGAGAGCTGAATTTATTGCGAATGAACTTAATAATACAATTATTATAAATGGTAACGGATTGGATGAGGGCATTTTAGAGGAAGCAAATTTAAGTGAGGTAGAAACTGTTATTGCTTTAACAAATGATGATGAAGATAATTTAATGGTAAGTGTTTTGGTTGAAAAATTTACAAAAAATAAAAGAACTATGTCACTTATCAATAAACCAAACTATTCTTTACTACAATCATCTTTAAAAATTGACGATCTAATAGACCCGAGGATGGATACTGTATCATCAATTTTAAAACATGTTCACAAAGGAACTATAGAAACAGCCTATACTATTCTTAATGGTGAATATGAAGTCATAGAAGCTGATATAATTGAGACGTCAGAATTAATTAATAAAGATTTAAAAAATGCTAATTTGCCAGATGAAATTAGAATCGGCGCTATACTCCGAAAAGATGAGATACTTATACCACGTTCAAATACAAAATTTGAAAAAGGAGACACTGTAGTTTTTTTATCAAAAAGCGACCAGATTCCTTTGGTCGAAAATATTTTTAGAATTAGCTCAATATAGAGTATGTCAAGATATAGCTACCTTTTCATAGGATGTTTTTTTTTATTAATTTCTTTTTTATCTTTTATAAATATTATTTATTCATACTATTTTAATTTTTATTTAAATGTTAATAGTTACTTACCACCTTTAGTAATATCTTTTTTTGGAGGTATTTTCTTTATTTTTTTTAAGTTCAAAAATAAAAAATTATCAATTTTTGATAAAGTTTTTTTTGTTATTTCTGGATATATAATATTTCCAATAATTATAGCATTGCCTTATTATTTTAGTATATATGATATATCATTTATTGACAGTTTTTTTGAGTCTATTTCAGGCTTTACCTCAACTGGATTCACAACATTTGATAATGTTCAATACCTTGATCCAAGTTTGATATTATGGAGATCCACATCTCAATGGGTTGGAGGATTATATTTTTTATTTTCAATTATATTGTTGATAAATATTTTTGATAATAATTTAAAAAAATCTTTAACAAATTTTTTATCTTTTGATACATCTGAATTTTTTAAGCAATCACTAAAAGTTTTTTTTATTTATTTATTATTAACAATAATTATCTTTTTTATATTAAAATTCATAAATTTTCGAAATTTTGATGCTTTAAATTTCTCTTTATCAATTATATCATCAGGCGGATTTAAATCAGTCAATAACTTAGATTATATTTTAAATAATGATTTTAAAATTATTGTCTTTTCTTTTCTTTTATTAATTTCATTTTTTAGTATTTTTTTAATATACAATCTAATTTTCCATAGATTTAAATATTTAAATTATTTTACAGAAGATTTTTATTTACTAGTATATTTAATATCTATTACTTTTTTTCTATTTGTTTTTTTTAGTAATAATAATTTTTCATTAATTTTATTCTCCATATCTTCATCTGTTTCTAATATAGGTTTTTATTTATCAGATAATTTGAATAATAATTTAAGTACAATCTTTTTAATTTTAGTAATAATCGGTGGATCTTTTTTTTCTACAAGCTCTGGTATAAGATTTTTTAAAATATTTACTCTTTTTAGATTTGCTTTAAATAATTTATTATCACATACAAAGCCTAAACAGATCCTTTTAAGCAAAGTTAAATTTGATGAGACTCAAATAAATTATGAAGTAATCAATAAATATTTTTTAAGTATTATTATTTTTATAATATCATTGTCTATAATCTCTGCTTTGTTGACCTTATCTGGTCTTGAATTTGATCAATCTGTAAAATTAGGAATTTTAACTATTATGAATACTGTAAATTCATCTCTATATGGATTAGAGAATTTTGAGTTTCAAAATCTCAATATTATATCAAAATTCATATTAATTAATTTTATGATAATCGGTAGAGTTGAATTTTTAACAATCATAATTTTATTCAAAAAATATCTTTTCAAAAATTAATTTAGTTATATAAAGTTGAATTAAGCGCCCTTAGCTCAGCTGGATAGAGCAACGGTTTTCTAAACCGTGGGTCGGAGGTTCGAATCCTTCAGGGCGCGCCATAAATATCCTCATAATAAACAT